>RCUE01000008.1_pt1 | contig 284063 bp, 272 predicted proteins | sample 2166111 | NCBI WGS metagenome assembly RCUE01 (sample SAMN09930795, study PRJNA488358) | compost metagenome | feature: garden; material: soil; isolation source: compost soil in phenylacetonitrile-enriched culture | place: Germany: Experimental Botanical Garden Goettingen | collected 2016-01-27 | reverse complement strand
TGCGGTAGCCGGTGCGGTGGGTGCGGGCGGTGGCGAGCTGGCCGCGCGGGTGATAGTAGAGATCAGGTTCCCGGGCCGTGACATAAACAGTCTGTCAGAAGGCGAGAAGCAGGAGGTCAGTGCTTTGAGCCAACTGGCCGCAGGACTGGCAGGGGGGATAGCTTCAGACAGTACGGCAGGGGCGGTAGCGGCTTCGCAGGCCGGTAAGAATGCGGTAGAGAATAACTTGCTGGGTGGTAACGAAGAGACCCAAACCAAGTTCGTGCAACAGCACGGCAAGAATATCGCGTCTTGCAGCACTGACCCAAGCTCAGCGTCCTGCCAGAAAGGGCTGGCGATGAACGATGCGCTGATGGTGGCGCTTCCGGCGGGTCTTGGTGGTGGTTTACTGGCAGCGGCCACGCCTGAAATAGCAGCGGCAGCGAAAGCAGCGATACAGGCTTGTGCGGGTAATGTGGTGCTGTGCCTGAATAATGCCGGTATCCAGATGTCGGAAGCTATCGTACCGGGCGGTGTTGGCGCTGGCGGTGCGGTAGGTATTGGTAAGACAGCGGCAGAGGCTACGGCTGCGAAAGCTGAAGCTGTGGCGGCTAATGCGGTTAAGAATGTGACAGGAACCGTTTTTGATTCAATTAAAGCTACTCAGCCAGCTATACCTGGAACATCGATTCCTAAATCCTTTGAATTAACGGTTAATGGACAAACTATCTGGGTAAATCCGAATGCTACCAAGCATATGGGCGAGTACCTAACTCGAAATGGGTTGTCTCATAGTACAAGTGAAGGAAGCCAAGCCATGTTGACTAGTCTTCAAGGTGCTGTTAAAGATGCATCCTCTCAGGGGATAAAGTTTAATGAAATGATGCAGGTTGGGCGTTGGGAGCTGGTATTTAGTCAACGACCTACTGACCCTTATCCAGTATTAAAACATGCGTTGTATAAATAATGAATTTAATCATTGATACTGTAGTTAAAGGGCATGATAACGTCACCATTAATATTGATGGTGACGTTCCCCTTGATATTAAGTTAGTTGATTCAAAAGGTAATTCGCCTCTTTACTGGCGAATTGGTGATGGGTGTAAAAGCTTGCTTGAGTTGGCTGTGTTACCGAAAAATGGTTTTTTATCTGCGATTACGTTAGTGATGATGGATATTAACTCTATCCATAAAGTGGAGAGTATTCAGGTTGAGTTATTATGTGAGGAGGCAGGGCTGCCGATTGTTAACTTAGATTTATGGGAGGATTCGGCGAGCAACAGTTTTTCACAGCGTTTTATCGATAATTTCAACTGTGATATGCAGGTATATATATCAGAAGATGCTATTTTAATTGAAATAAGTGAAAATAATAATAAAACCAATTGGATACGATGTGGTAATAATTTTTACTTAGGTTTAAATGAAGAAAGAAACATTACACATTTATTTTTAAATGGGTTGTCGCAAGTAGATATATCCAATTTTACTGAGTCTATCTATTAAATAAACCCCAGCTATTGGCTGGGGTAGTTGCTTCTATTAAGCCCTAAAAACTTCGTCCTTCCGCCGCTGCAACCGAATAACACCGGGTGCGGCGGTGATCTTCAGAGGTTTCGGGTTGGTGATGCCGTACTCGGAGAGCCAGTTATCGTCGATAATCAGATTGCCGTTCTAAAAGGCATGCAGAAGGCACGACCAAGGCTGCGGTGTCGGGCGGTAGCGTGGTTATTCGCGATCGGGCCAACCAGCAGCAAGATGTGAATGCGTTGAGCCGGGATACGGATAACGCCAATGGCAGTATCGGGGCGATCTTCGACAAGGAGAAAGAGCAGAACCGGCTGAAGCAGGCGCAGCTGATCGGCGAAATCGCCGGGCAAACGATGGATATTGTCCGCACCCAGGGTGATATCAATGGCTTGCAGAAGGCAAAGGACAAGCATCCGGGGCTGGATGCGAAAGCGTTGCGTAAAACGCCGGAATATCAGGCCGAGATGCAGAAATACGGCACCGGCAGCGATATGCAACGGGCCGCGCAGGCGGTAACGGGCGCGCTGCAGGCGTTGGCGGGGAACAATCTGGCCGGCGCTTTGGCGAGCGGAGCGGCACCGTATCTGGCGAAAGAAATCAAGGCGCGGGTCGGTGAAAATAACGTGGCAGCGAACGCAATGGCGCATGCGTTATTGGGGGCGATAACTGCGCAACTGAACAACCAGTCTGCGGTAGCCGGTGCGGTGGGTGCGGGCGGTGGCGAGCTGGCTGCGCGGGTGATAGTTGAGATAAGGTTCCCGGGCCGTGACATAAGCAGTCTGACAGAAGGTGAGAAGCAGGAGGTCAGTGCTTTGAGCCAGTTGGCCGCAGGACTGGCAGGGGGGATAGCTTCAGACAGTACGGCAGGGGCGGTAACGGCTTCGCAGGCCGGTAAGAATGCGGTGGAGAATAACTTCTTAAGCGCTAAAGACGTGCTGAATCTGCACAAAGAGCTTGAGGCCGCTGATAAAACCGGTGCTGACAAACCGGATATTTACGAGAAATATGCTGAGGTCAGCAAGAAAAACAGAGAAGAAGCGGTAGCGGAAGGTTGTTCCGGTAATCCGTTCTGTGCAAACGGAGCGTTGTCAGAGGCCGGTGCAGGTTCGGATATTGCCAACAGCCTGAAACGTCTGCCAGTATTCTCTAATCTGAGCAGTGACGACCTGGCGCAGCTTGACCGGTTCGTGCTGGCAGAGAATGAAGATAGCGCCAGAGCGATTTACCAGGCGATGCCGGACTATGTGAAGGTGGCGCTGAACGGTAAGGAAGCGGTAGAAGCGATAGGGCTGGGTGCTGCGGTTGGTGGTAAGGCCCTGGCGGCGCTTGGGGTTATAGGTAAAGCCGGTTATGGGGGGGCAGTCATTTCTGCACTAATCGGGGAAGCATGAAACTCAGCGCCAGCCCTTGAGTGGCGCGGGATTGTGGGGATTTGGCGATTCTGCACTGCGCTACAAAAAATGACAGAAAAATGATTTTTTTGCAGTAAATTCTGCACAAAAATGACAGTGGTTTAACTGGGTTTTAATACCGTTTAAATGGATTTTGAATTCCATTAGAAATGGGTGGCTAAGTAAGTGGTTCAAACCTGCCTAACGGTAATCCTAAACATCAGCATAACCAACAGATTTTACTACACTTACTTAGCTTGCATGCCTCTTGGTTGATGCTACGCTAGCGGGGTGCGTTTCCCTTGAATTATCGGCGTCACACACTCTAGCCTCGTCATCAGCGCGAGCGACCTCCTCTGGCGTTCTAGGCTGTATTCCGAGGATTTTCTCTTTCATCACCCGATCCAGTTTCAAGAGCCTAATGTTGTCCTCGTCGAGAAGGTAAAGGATCGTTTCAATACCCTTACGGACTAAGACCTCAAGGATTTTCTCTTTTTCATCCTCGGAGAGAAAAGAAAGTAGTTCAAGGATTCTTTCATCCACTCCCTCGCTCGCTCGTGGAACACTGGCGCCACTCTTTTCATTCTTTTCACTCAATGGCTCTAATTCTTTACCCACTCCTGTAAGAAGCCAATCCAAGGATACCTGCTCCTGCTCAGCAATTTTCATTAGCTGTGCTTTCCTTGGGGTAGGGCATATATCTCTGCGCTTGTAATAGTTCTGGAGTGTACTGACATTCATCCCCCAAGCCCTGGCTGCCTCGGATCTTGATGGATAGCGATCTACAAGCTGGAAGACTCTATTGATAACAGGTTCTTTTCCTTCAATGGGAAAAGAACGATCTGGTTTTTTTCTCATGGCGCGTGCTTTTACACCTAATGCATTGAAATTATTAAACAAACAAAAGAGCGAAAAGAATTACTTAAAGTACTTGCAAATCGTTCTTTTCGGTCTTAATCTTTTACCCGTAGAGATAACCCAATGGTTATCCCTTGGAATAACTTTTTAGGATAGATGAATGATGAGCCAAAAAGAAGATCTGCGTGCTGACTTGCCGCCTGAAGATATGCACCCCGAGGACATCAAAGCGAAGATCCACAAGCTCGGTCTGTCCCTTGCTGAGCTTGGGCGTCGGCATGGTTATGCTTCTGGTTCGCTCAAAAGTGTTCTGCGTACCCCCTGTGAGCCACAGCAGCAAGTCGTTGCGAATGCGTTGGGGTGTCGGCCCGAAGAAATCTGGCCGAGTCGTTATAAAACAGCAAGTTATATGCGTAAGGCGTCTTGATTATGTTTATTGCCGTCAAAGAACTCATGGGCATCCCGGGACTTCCCGCAACAACTAAAGGGATCCGGGAGGCGCTCTCCCGTAATGCCGCCGGTATGCCGGAGTTGGTGCGCAAGCGCGAAGGCACCAAGGCTTTCGAGTACCACATCGATTGTTTGCCCGCTGAAGCTCGCGAGGTTGTTCGCCAGCGCCATTACACGTCGGTACTGGAACAGTCCGGTTGTAAGTCGGTAGATGTGCCAGTAGCGAACAAGAAAGTGCCGGTGAAGCCGTCGCAGGAGCTTGAGCTGCTGCGTCAGTGTCCCGCCCTGCTGGAGCGTGAGGTCGGCTCTTTGACCGACAAGCAAAAGCAGATCGCCGATGCGCGGGCCTTGTTGGCGCAGGAAGTTGAAACACTGATTGATGCTGGTGCGCCTCGTTCCCGCGCGGTGAATATGGTTGCTGACGGCTCCCGTAATGGCACTCTGCCGACGCGCATGATGGTAGCTGCTGATGTGGCCAATGCCCGCAAGGGCAAGACACGTGCCGGAGTCAGCGTACGCAGCCTGCAGGACTGGGTCACTATCTGTCGCACCACCCAAAGCGGCGGTGAGCGTCTGGCGTTGCTGGCACCTGGTCATCATAAAGCCAAGAAGCCGGAGCAGATTGGCTGGCTGCTGGATTTTCTGCCCCACTGGCGCAGTCCCGCCGGTCTGAGTCTGAGTGCCGCTTATCGGCTGTTCAGTGATGAGTGGGCGCTGAAATATGCCGACCAGCCCGCCATGCTGGCGGCGATACCGTCCTATCATGCCGTTCGCCGGGTTATGGATAAATTCCCCCGCCGTGAACTGATGCGTGGACGCGTGTCCGGGTCGGTGGCCAGAGCATTGGAGACTTACCAGAAACGCGACTGGTCGCTGATGCCAGTGAACGGTTGCTGGATCAGTGATGGTAAGTCCATGAATATGAAGGTGGCGCACCCGACACACGGCCAGCTATACACGCCGGAGCTAACCCTGATTATTGATGGCCGGACACGCTATGTCGTTGGCTGGAGCCTGTCGCTTGCCGAAAGCATGCTGGCGGTGGCGGATGCCTACCGTTTTGCCGTGAAGCACCACGGTAAGCCGCTCTTTGTGTACTCCGATAACGGTGGTGGCCAGACCAACCTGACGTTTGATGCCGATATCACCGGGATATTCCCCCGTGTGAACATCCGTCATATGACGGGTATTCCCGGTAATCCGCAGGCTCGCGGCATTATTGAACGTCTTAACGGCGTGATACCGCTGGCCATTGCACAGAAGTTTGCCACCTTCAACGGCACCGGCGCGGATGCGGAGCATGTCCGCATCACGGAACGAGGCATTGAGTCAGCGCTGAATGCCATGAAAAACGGCAAGGAACTCAGCGCAGTACAGCAAAGAAATCTGCGGAAACTGCCGTCATGGCAGCAACTGCTCGATGCAGTGGCGCAGGAAGTGGATAAGTACAACCACTCTCATGAGCACAGCGCTTTACCTAAATACCAGGGGAAGCACCTGACCCCGGCACAGTACCGTAAGGCGGTGCTGGAAACCGAAGGGGATGAAATCGAGTACCTGACGGAGCTGGAATTACGCGAAATGTTTATGCCGGAAGAAATCCGCGTGGCACGGCGTGGCTGGGTGGCCGTTAATAGGAATGAGTACTTCTCGGAAGACCTTATCAGTGTGGATGGTGAGAAAGTGCGCGTGGCCTTTGATACCCATGATGCCAATGAAGTGATTGTGCGCCGGATGGATGGCACCTATGTCTGCACCGCCATCTGGAATGGCAACAAGGTGGCCGCCGTGCCCGTCAACGAAATGCAGAAGGCACAGAAAGAGCGCACTCAGCGTCGTCTTAATCGCGTGGAGAAGAAAAAAGAAGAAATACTGGCGGAAGGCCGGGAAATGCTGGAGCACCAGCCGGATATCAGTCTGGGTATCACCCTTGATGCCCTGCCCACAGAAGAACATGACGGCGTGTTTTTGTTCGAAACCGACCGCGATGAATATTTGAAGAAAACCGGCTCAGGCCGTTGATAAGAGGATGTTAACAATGGAGTTACGTGAAGAACTGCAGGCATTAATGAGCCGCCGTAACCTTTCTCAGGTGCACGTTGGGCGAGCAATCGGGAAAAGCACGGCGGTCATCAACCAATATCTGCAGGGTAAATATACCGGGGATGTTGAATCCGTCAATGAATTAATTGCTGGCTTTATTCAGCGCGAACGCGAAAGAGCGCAGCTTAAGCGGCTGAATTTTGATTTTGTCGCCACCGCAAAAGCCCGGCGCGGCATGGAGGTTATCGGGTATGCCCACCTGGAGGGGGATATCTGCGTCATAACCGGGGCTGCGGGCGTGGGAAAGTCGATGATCCTACGCGAGTACGCCACCAAACACCGCGACGCCATTCTGATTGAAGCCGACCCAGGTTATACCGCCCGCGTATTGCTGGAAGAGTTGTGCAACCGCCTGGGCGTGAGCAAGCGCGGCAATATTCATGATCTAAGCGACAGCTGCGTGCAGGCCTTGCGTGAGTCTGGGCGGCTTCTGTTGGTCGATGAGGCGGAGCTGCTGCCCTACCGGGCGTTGGAAGTCTTACGCCGTCTGCATGACAAGGCGGGGATCGGCATCGTGCTGGCGGGTATGCCACGCCTGCTGGTGAACCTGCGCGGCAAACGCGGCGAGTTTGCGCAGCTCTACAGCCGCGTGGGGTTAGCGTTACCACTGGGGGATGCGTTGTCGCGTGACGACTTTGACCAGATAGCTGTCAGCATGATGTCGGAGGCGGCGGACGCCAAAATCAGCGAGGCCTTGTATACCTCAGCACGAGGTAATGCGCGCCGCCTGGGCAAGTTGCTGCGCGGTGTTAACCGTACCTGCGAAATCAGCGATACGCCGGTCAGCGTGGCAGCGGTGAAGAAGTTTGCCGAAATGCTGATCCACTGAGGGAATACCATGAATGCACTGTTTAAACAGGAAGTTAAAGCTCTGCGGAGTATGGGTTACAACAGCTGCTGTTTTTATTCCGATGGCCGTGATTTGACCGGCTCGCCTTTTATTGACTGCTATTCAACCGGGCATATTGCGATTGATGTTTATTCCTGGGAGCGCGAAGTGGCTGGTATCGGTAATGATGGCCGGGACTGGGATGTGGATGCGTACGATGCTAAACGGCTCACTATCCCTTTTATTCGGACCCGCGAAGGGTTTAGGCAAGCGTACCGCCTGGCGCGGTTGTGTGTGCAGCTGCCGCGTTCATGGCGGCTTAACTGAGGAAATTATGATGATTAATCAATTCGATGCTTATACCCAGGCCAGGTCGGCGTTAGAGGCCAACGGCTGCACTATCCTGACCTCTACCCGTAAGCCCCAACGTCCGGTGATTACGGCTGATAGCACCTGCGGGCAGATTGTTTGGCCAACGGTGGACGTGGTAGTGAGAGAGAACGGCGTGCAGCGCACGGTTCGCACGTCGCATGTTCATGAATGTCAGGTTATCTGGAGTTAATGATGTCAGTACTCATGGTGATAAAAATCACTCACACCGAGCAAGGTATTGTGGTTGAACCTGAAATACATGCGCCGGCCAATGGTCATTGCCAGCATGAAATGATGTTCGCCACTTCATCAGTTGAAGCAACATGCGACGCCGCAAAAGAATTAAATGAAATGTTTAATAAATTCAAAAATAAATACGGAGAAAATAAAAATGTCCACTAACACCAAAGAAAACAGCATCCCAGCGGGTTACTGGAAAGACGCGCGCGGCGCGCTCATTCCTGAGTCGATGATCAAACCCATCGACAAAGAGCGTGACACCCTGGTCAGGGCGATCATTGAGCGTGCCAAGCCATTGCAGCAGACGTTACGTGACTTTAAGCATGACACCTTTGCCGATATTCAGGCGCTGATTGACCTGTCTGCCGAGCAGTATGGCGCGGTGATTGGCGGCAAAAAAGGCAATGCCACGCTGTACAGCTTTGACGGGAGTTACAAGGTGCAGCGCGCCATGCAGGACCGTATCGCCTTTGATGAGCGTATCCAGGCGGCAAAGGCGCTGCTTGATGCATGCCTGGCCGACTGGACGCAGGATGCACCGCCGGAGTTGTTGGCCATCATTGACCGCGCGTTCGCCACGGACAAGGAAGGTGAGATCAACCCGGGCCGTCTGCTGGCGCTGAGACGTCATGGTATTAAAGACCCGCGCTGGCTTCAGGCGATGGATGCGCTGTCTGAAGCACTGCAGGTCATTGGCAGCAAAAGCTACATTCGCCTGTATGAGCGCGTGGGCGACAGTGACCAGTATGTCCCTATTTCCTTAGATATTGCAGGAGTCTGAAAATGCCTAATTCCCGTATTCATGAAGGCAATGTGACGAACAATTACGCGGCTTATGCGCTTGGGGCAACCCGACAGGAACAGCAAGGTAATTATGAGCAAGCACAGGTATTGTGGAGTAAAGCAGCTCAGTCGGTATGCAGTGCGGCGCGTCAGCACTGGGCGGAGAACCGCTGCGCATTTTGTGCCAATGCGGCGGCGCGGGGCTGGCAGCAGAGAAAGTCACCTGCAGCCAGGTTCAATGCCATGCATCCGGCGGGGACGCGCTTTTACCATGGTGCGGATGTCCAGCACGGTGAAGGCAAGATTGTCAGGACGATTGATCTGGCGCGGGATGGCATTAACGGCGCTTTTGTCGAAATCGCCCAGGAGCCAGGGATTGCCAATATTAAATACTTAACACCCGCTCTGTAATTATTATTTAAACCACATTTAAACATTCATTGGCGTAAACCCGCCGGGGCGCGCTTACGCCAAAAACATCCTAGGAATGAATGATGAGCCCCCACTACTGGTAACGAGATCGCTAATGCAAATGAAATTATGCTTCGAAATTAACGCGCATCCAGTCTTCGACCGCTTGAATGTGCATATCAAGAGCCTCCGCAAGCGCTATCAGCTCCTTTTGATAAAACGCAGCCTGGCAGGTTTTCAAATGTTGATATACCAGCTGTGGGTCAACCGAATCGTGGGCAATAAGAGCCCCAAGTAGAGAGCTCCATGCAGTTTTATTCGCCATGATCGCTGCTGCAAATGCCTCTCTATTATTGGGCATAGCTACCTCCTTTTGATGCCTAATTGGAGTGTTATTATCGTTCTATATATGTAAATGAGGATGAAATGGAAAATAAAGACAAGCTGCTCGCCAAAATTAAAAAGCTGATGAATCTGGCGCGCAAAAACACCAACCCGCATGAGGCGTCACTGGCGCTGGGGCGGGCACAGAAGCTGATGCGCGAGCATCAGTTGACGGAAACGGATATTGCGCTGACGGATATCAGTGAAGCGCGTAGCCAGGGAGCACCGTCCGATGCCGTCAAAATCCCGCGTTATATGTCGATGCTGGCAGAGATTATTCGTCGCGCATTGGGTTGTCATAGCTATCTGTCCTGGCGAGGCTCTAAACGTACAGTGGTGTTTTATGGGCCTGGCGAGCGACCTGCTGTTGCCGCCTACGCCTTTGATGTGCTGACACGCCAGATGATGTCCGCCCGCCGTGAGTTCAGTGCCGGCCAGCGCAAGAGCATCAAGCGCACCACCAAGACCGGGCGAGCTGATGCGTTTTGTGAGGCGTGGGTGCATGGCGCGTACCAGGTGATTGAGGCGTTTGCGGTAACGCCGGCGGAAAAAGGATTGATGGAGGCTTATCACCAGAAAGTCAGCAAGGACTTCGTCACGGTGTCGTCAAGGGATGCCCGCAAGGTGCGCGGTGATGATGGTGCGCGCAGTGTGGGGTTTGTGGCTGGGACTGCCGCGCAGTTGAATCATGCCGTTAGCGGTGCAGGTCAGCAGTTTGTCGCCTGTATTGGTCAATATCGTTCGGAGTGATAATCAGGATGCAGAGTGATGCGTAAATCTTATCCTTGGATTGAGGGCTGGGAACTGCCGGAGTGGGTGCTAGAGGCGCGGTATGACACCGGTGCGGGTGAGGCCATTTTCGTGGTGGCAGAGGTCGATGAGGCCTTGCAACATGAAGGGTGGCCAGCGTTTTGTTTGGCCTCCCTGGATTTGGGCTGCGGTAAGATGATTTGTCGCAGTACGGCCAGCGATATTTCCGGGTATGTGGTGCGTTGGTTGCCGGTTGATGTGTCGTTTAAGCAGTAAGATGCAGTATCTATCGCAAGTTTTCTGTTATTTGCTGGGTTATGGTGCTGTGCTTTTGACCTGTGATTTTCGTCGACTTATCAGTGAACCCTCAGCCAGAGGTATTGAGTGAGAGAATTGTTCGTTATTTTTTCTGTTATGGTTGTTCTTGGTTATGCTGCCTATCTGATGCGCAATATTGACTGATAACGGCTTGATGGCCACTGCCATTGACAATATCCATCTATTGTGATCCAATGTCATCAATAATCTGAATCAGCCCATAAAGCCCCGCCCTGTGCGGGGCTTTGTCGTTTTGGCGCTTCCTGTTTTTCGCCTTCCATTGAGGTACATCGATGAAAAGTAACCTGTTGCGTATTGTCCACACCGGCAAAACCCGTCTGGGCTGGGACGATGAGACCTACCGTGCCGCACTGGTGCGTGAGACAGGCAAGCGCAGCGCAAAAGACTGTACGGAGGCGGAGCTGGAGCGCATGGTGCGCTATTTGCGAACGCAGGGGTTTGTTCCTGTGCCCGGGAAAGGGCGCCGGCCTTCGGTCGCTGTGGGGCGCAAGGGGATGCTGAGCAAGATTGAGGCGCTGCTGGCCGAGGCCGGGCGCCCATGGGCGTATCTGGATGGCGTCGTCGAGCGCATGTTGGGTGCGAAAAAGCCCGTCGAGTGGCTCAATGATGACCAGGTGCGTAAATTGATGCAGATGCTGATAGTTGACGCGAAGCGTCACGGGAGGCTGTAATGCGTGAGTTCAACCTTGAATCGCTGGAAGAATGGTTGCCGGAAACCGCGCGCCAGCTCGCCGAGGTCATCGGCTTCCCTGCCACGCAGGCGTTGGTGGCGCGTTTTGGTGGGGCTTCCTTCCCCATTGGTCGCGGGTTGCGCTCGACCGGTGAGCGCCGTCTGGCCTTGCTTCGCGAGGTGATTGGCCCGGAGAAGACGACCCTGTTGGTTCGGCATTTTGGCGGTGACAGTTCCCTGGTCATCCCCCGCTGCGCCGACGCGCTGCGTGAATGGCGCAACCGCTGCTTCCTGGCTGCAGTCGATGCCCGGGTCGCCGAGGGTGAGTCGTTGCGCATGGCGCTGGCCGAGCTGGGGCCGACGTTCGGCATCGGCAACACCCGTGCATGGGCCATTCTGGGTGGCCGCCATCGGAGAGTGGTCTCATGCGCTTCCCAGGGCGCGCTTTTTTAAGGTTAACCGCTTCACCCTCGTCACATGCCCCCCTGCGGCAATGCCCGCACAATAACCCTCACAGATTTCGTGAGGGTTATTAATGAAAACCAGTCTCAGTTTTTACGCCAGACATACCCTGCTGCTGATGGCCGTCGCGATGATGACGGCCTGTGCGGCAGTGTCTTTCACGCATGCCGATGATGTGGACGGTGGCAGCATTACCAATGCAGAGGTGCAGCCTGGCTCCACCGTCATTCTGACCTACCCCGATGGCTCCGCCTGCATCGATACCCGTTCGCGGGAGGGACGCACCTGCCAGCAGATGGCTCAGCCGGGTTCCGCGTCATCGGTGGCTTCAGCTCCGCAGCACCTGCCTGCAGATGGCGTCACCCCGGAGGACATCCAGTGAGCGAACAAACCAACAAGCTGCTGGCTGATTTGCTGCAAAAAGCCGCCTCCGGGCTGGATTCAGCAGTGGCCTTCAGCCGGGCGCAGCTTCCCGATGTGATCCACCAACTGATGCTCTGGAAAATGGCGTTATACAGCCTGCGTATTGTCGTTTTGTCCCTGCTGTTCTGGGGTTGTGTGGTGCTGTTTCGCAAGGGGCTGGTGTGGGCCAGGGGTTATGAGTTGGAGGGGACTGGCGTTATCAGCGCCACACTTTCCGGGGTTGTGGGTGTGGCTCTGATGTTTATGGTCTTCGAAAACACCGGCCACCTGCTCCAGCTCTGGCTGGCCCCGAAAATCTGGTTGATTGAGTATGCCGCTGACCTGGTTAGACCGGGAGGAAGTTAATGCGCATTTTAGGATTATTGCTGATGGCCTGCGTGCTGTCTGGCTGCGTTCAACAGCGCGCCAGCGTGAGCATCGTCTCCACCGCGCCGCTGTCGGTATACAGCGAAATCGTTGATGGCCATGTGAGGGTGCATTGCAGAACGGGAGCACCGGGGCGTGATTAAGACCCTGTGCCTTATGGTGGCCGTTGGTGTCGTACTCACAGCGCTGGAGATGGCGGCGGTCTGCGTTCTGCTATGGGGTTTCCATTGAACAAACAACGCGTTATCGACGACGTATGGCAAGCAAGGACAAGGTGAAGTCATGGCGCACCCTCAAACCACAAAAGACGCCGTGCGGCGGGATTACGTCACCAAGGGCATATCGCTGGAGGTGCTGGGGCCGATGCACGGCATCAGCGTCGCCACCGTGACCCGCTGGCGCAGGGATGCCCGTGAGAATGGCGACGACTGGGACAAGCATCGCGCGGCGCTGCGCCTGTCGTCGGGTCAGCCCGAGGACATCAGTCGCAACCTGTTGGTGGAGTTTATGGCATGCCAGGAGTACGGCATGAGCCTGATGCGTCAGGCCCGTGAAGACGGAAAGATGTCGGCGCAGGAGTACGGCGACCTGCTGGTACGTATGCAGGACGGGTTCAACAAGATGATGGCGGCCAGTCGGCGCATTCTGCCCGAGACTGACCGGCTGATTGTGGCGGCGGGCGTGATGGAAGACCTGGCCGCCTTTTTAAGCAGCAAACATCCGGCGCTGATGGCAGGTTTTCTGGATGTGCTGCCGGCGTTTCAGCAGATAGTGGAGAAGAAGTATGGCTAATCCAATGATTGATATTACGGACGATGTGAGCGTGCGTGCCAGCCAGGTAGAGGCCGTCGAGGTAAGGGGCGCTACGGTGATTGTTTACGTTGAGCGTGGTTCCCCCATGTTACTGGAAGCCAAAGATATCCAGCAGGCGCGCGCGATACGCAATAACCTGCTGAATGCGGTGCGTCAGGCGGAACAATCAAACCCCATATAAACAAGAGGTTTCCATGACTGACGACGAACAAACCTTGCTGATGTTCCGTGGACTGGTTGCCTCCATGGCACCGGCGCAGCAGGAGAATTACCGCGCGGCCGACGCGGAGCTTCGGCGCATCCTGGCCACCTATCCCGGGGGTGAAGCTTTTGTGGCGCTGGCCGCGCTCGGTGCGGAGTTGCAGTGTAATGGCGGGAAGCTTGAGGGTAAGTGATGAGCAGTAAATCCTCGTTAAAGACCTTCCGCGAACGCATTGCACAGGTGGCAGGCGACCTGCGCCAGCGCATCGAGAATGACTGCAGCGGCTTTGACAGCAGCCCGGCGGCCATTGCTGAGCGTCACGCCCGGGTCGCCTGCCCGGTCGACGGGTATCGCTATTTCGTTAACACCTACTTTCCGCACCACATCAAGCACCCGGAGACCAGCCTGCTGCACGAGTATCTGTTCACTCGCCTGCCCGAGGTGATAGCCAGTCCCGAGGGCGAGAATGAGGTGATCGCCGCGCCGCGTGGTGAGGCCAAGACCACGCTTAGCCAGCAGCTGTTTGACCTGTGGTGCGTGGTGCGGGAGCTGAAGAAGTTCATCATCATCGCCTTCGACACCGCCGCCCAGGCGGCCGAGTCGCTGGAAGTTATCAAGGCCGAGCTGTTGTATAACCCGCGCCTGGCCATGGACTACCCCGCTGCCTGCGGGCAGGGGCGGGTCTGGCGCATTGGCTGCATCCTCACCGCCAGCGGCATCAAAATCGAAGCGGCCGGTCAGGGGAAAAGCCTGCGCGGCCGCAAGCACGGGGCGCACCGTCCTGACCTGGTTCATCTCGATGATCTGGAGAACGACGAGAACGTGGTCACCCCCAAACAGCGCGACAAACTGGAGAAGTGGCTCAACAGCACTGTGCTCCCATTGGGGGGAGCGGGTGTGAAGCTGGATGTGATCTACGTCGGCTCCATCCTGCACTACGACGCCGTGCTGGCCCGCACGATGAAAAACCCGTCCTGGAATGCAAAGCGTTTTCAGGCGGTGCTGGCCTGGCCTGAGAACCTGGCGCTGTGGGAGACCTGGGAAGCCCTGCTGCGCAACAAGGGCAAGGCGGCGGCCAAGACCTTCTATAAGCACCGGGAGAAGGCGTTGCTGAAAGGCGCGCGCGTGTCCTGGTCTGCGCGCCCCCTGCTGGAGTTGATGCTCATCCGTATCCGGGTGGGTACCCGGGCTTTCGATGCCGAGTACCAGAACGACCCGGTGAGCGGGGAGAATGCCATTTTCCACGGCTGTATCCATGCGTGGGAAGAGCTTGAACCCGATTTGATTTATTTCGGGGCGCTCGATCCGTCCCTGGGCAAGAACAACAGCAAGGGTAACGACCCCAGTGCCCTGCTGGTCGGAGGCTGGCACCGCATCAAAAAGGTGCTGAAGGTGGTGGTGGCGGATATTCGCGTGCGTAAGCCTAAGCGGATCATCACGGACACCATTGAGCTACAGCGCCGGTACGGGTGTGTGGCCTGGGCCTGTGAGTCCGTTCAGTTTCAGGATTTTTTGCGGGAGATCCTGATTGAGGAATCCCTCAAGGCCGGGGTGCCGGTGCCGGCCAGATCAGTTATCCCGACCACCGATAAACACGGGCGAATCGAGTCGCTGCAGCCGTTCATGGAGAACGAACGCATTCTGATTGCCCGGGCGCTGACCACGCTGCGCGAGCAACTGATGCATTTTCCCATGGCCGAGCATGATGACGGTCCGGACGCCCTGCACATGCTGTGGGCGATTTCATCCACCAGTGTCGGTGGGTTTGAATTTACACCGGTCAGCGCAATAGCGTCCCGGGGGGCGCGAGACGATGACGACGATGATGACTGGGGCGACAGCGCCGGTGGGTTTGGGGTTGGAGGATGGTAATGAACATTAAACAGGCCATTAAGCAGCTATTTCAACGGGACTCACTCGCACCACAGCAGAGTGATGAAGATCCGTATCTGTATCAGCAGACCCAGTCCCACCCCTCCATCGGGCTGGACGTTACCCGTATCTATCAGCTTTTTACCGCCGCCGAGCAGGGCAATATCGAGGCGCAGAGCGACCTGTTCACCGACATGGAAGAGCGCGACGGCCACCTGTTCGCCGAGCTGTCCAAGCGCAAGCGGGCGCTGCTGACCCTGCCGTTTACGGTCAAGGCACCGCCCGGGGCAAGCGAGGCCGAGAAGCAGCTGGCAGCGCAGGCGGATGCCTGGATACGCAACCTGCCGGGCTTTCGCGAGATGATGATGGACATGCTCGATGCCATTGGTCACGGGTTTGCCTGTGTCGAGTTGCAGTGGCGTCAACCTTCGGCGGCGTCACCGCTGTGGATGCCGGTCCGGTTCCACAAGCGGGCGGCGCGCCACTTCATGATGCCTTATGACGATCTGGAAGACATTCGCCTGAACCGGGGTGGCGTCGGTGAGCCACTGCAACCGCTGGGCTGGATAGTGCATCGGCATAAATCCAAGTCCGGCCCGGTGGCGCAGAGCGGGCTGTTTCGCGTGCTGGTGTGGACGTACCTGTTCAAGAACCTCTCCGCCCGTGACTGGGCGCAGTTTCTGGATTTGTACGGCATGCCGGTGCGCATCGGCAAGTACGATGCGGGTATGTCGGAGAAAGACCGCCGGGCGCTGTGGCGTGCGGTGGTCAGCCTGGGCCGCGAGGCGGGCGGCATCATGCCCAAAGAGGCGGACATGCAACTGCTGTCACCGCCGCCCGGTCAGTCTGCGCCGTTCTTTTCCATGATTGACTGGTGCGAGAAGGTGCAGTCCAAGGTGATACTGGGCGGCACGCTGACCAGCCAGGCTGACGGCCACACCTCGACCAATGCCCTGGGCCTCATTCATAACGAGGTGCGCCACGACTTGCTGGTCGGTGACGCTCTGGCGGTGGCGGATACGCTGACCCAGCAGTTGCTGTGGCCGCTGCTGGCGCTCAACGGGCGCTACGATGCCGCCCGTGCGCCCGTGATAGAATTTGATACCCGGGAAGCTATTGACCTGGTGGTGCTGGCTGATTTTGCCCAGAAGGCGGTCAGTATCAATCAGCCGATCACGGCGGAGTGGTTTGCTGAGAAAAGCGGTGTTCCCCTGCCGCGCGAGGGGGAGACCGTGCTGCGGCCGCTGTCACGCCAGTTGCCCGCAACCGGGGCGCTCTCCGCAGCCCTGCAGACACAGCTGGCGGCGCTGTCCGCAGCGCAGGCCTCGGATGTGCCGGCGCAGCAGCAGCTTGACGCGGCCCCTGTGTTGCTGGCCGGCGACGCCGTTCAAGGTATGGATACCTTATTGCGCCCGCTGATGGCGGGTATTCAGGGGGCGACGTCGCCCGATGCGGTTTATGCCCTGCTGGCTGACAGCTACACCGAACTGGATGACGCCGCGCTGCAGGCGCTGTTGGGGCGGGCATTGTTTGTGGCGGATATTTGGGGGCAGCGGCATGGCTGAGCCATCACTGGGGTTTGCGCTGACGCAGTCACCGGCGCAGGCCATTGAATATTTTCAGTCAAAGGGCCTAACCCCCTCGCTTAACTGGCTGGACATGGCTGATGAGGCCCACGCCTGCCAGTTTGCCGTTGCCGGCATCATGAAGCTGGACGTGCTCAACGACGTTCACCAGGCGCTGGCGACATCGATGGCCAGCGGTGGAACGCTGCGGCAGTTTCAGGATGCATTGTTGCCGGTGCTGCAGCGCAAGGGCTGGCTGGGGCGCGGCCTCAAGGCTGACGAGCATGGCGAGCTGGAAGGCAAAAAACTGATGCCATACCGGCTGGACACGATTTTTCGCACCAACCTGCAATCGGCCTACGCGGCCGGGCGCTACCAGCAGCAAATGCGCAACGTTGATGACCGCCCTTACTGGCAGTATTGCGCGGTCATGGACGACCGCACCCGACCGGCGCATGCCATTCTCAACGGCCGGATATTTCGCTATGACGACCCCATCTGGCAGGTCATCTACCCGCCGAACGGCTACCGCTGCCGGTGCTGGGTGCGGGCACTGAACCAGGCGCAGGTGGATGCGCATCCGGTGGGCGTGGAAAGCAGCGCCGGTCGCCTTATCATTGTGCAGCAGCCCTACGGTACCCAGGGGGAAATGCGCCCGGTGACCGCCTACCGTGACCCGGCGTCCGGGCGGGTGCTGACGCCCGACGCCGGCTTTCACCTCAATCCGGGGCACGGATATCTGGCGGGGTTGGGGCAGTCGCTGCTGGACAAGGCGGCCACGGCACCGCCGCGCCTCGCGGCCATGGCGGTGCGTGAAACGCTCGGCAACAACCGCCTGGTCAGTGAGATGAACCGGGACCTGGCGCACTGGACGCAACAGATAACGCCTGCATCCGCCTACGACAGTCGGCGTGTCGGGGCGCTGTCGCCCGGCGCGCTCGCCCGCCTCAGTGACGGCGGCGCATTGTCCTCGCCGGTCATTACGCTCACGAGTGACGTCGTACTGGCCTATCGGCATGCCGGGGCTGCGCTATGGCCCCGACTGGCCTCGGCGTTGCGTTACCCGGCCGCCGTGGTGCAGCAGTCGTCCGGGGTTACGGTGATCAGCGGCGATGCAGGTCGCTATGACGCCATTACGCTTGGCGCCAGTGAGCAAGGGTATCAGGTAGTCGATGTGGCATCTTATGTCGCGCAGGCGCTGCAGCCTGGGGCGTTGCTGGACGGTCAATTACCGGAGGATGCTGATGGAGCCTGAAATCACCCTGACATTACCGCCGGACCTCGAACGCTGGCTGGAGGCGCTTGAGCAACAGGTAAAGCGCCGTGAACCGCTGATGACAAAAATCGCCGGCATCATGATGGACGCCGTGGACGAGAACTTTCTTCAGGGCGGGCGCCCCGCCTGGAAAGCATTAACATACCGAGACGGTAAGCCCCTGCAGCTCAGTGGCCGGCTGCATGCGTCCATTACGCCCTGGAATGACAACGACAGCGCCGTCGTGGGCACCAACGTGGTTTATGCCGGCATTCATCAGCACGGCGGCAAAACGCGCCCGCATGAAATCCGTCCGCGTCACAAAAAGGCGCTGCGCTTTAACGGGCGTTTTGCCGGCAAGGTCAACCACCCCGGCTCAGACATTCCCGCGCGCCCCTTCCTCAGCCTGACGGATGACGATTATGCCGCCATTCAGCAGGCCATTATCGACCACATTGCCGGTCATTCCTGAAATGCGCTGTATTCGCCGCTGTGGCATTGTTAATGTTTAGACGGTACGTTGATGTGCTTCAAAACGTTTAAACGATCCTGACGCGATTTAAACGGGTTTTAAATGGGGTTGCGCTGCCCGCGCAACCCCATCCTGCCGATTTATCTTCTTTCCCCTAAAAATTATCCGCTTCACCCCGGTCACTGTCGGGGGGGGCATCGTGCCCGCTATCGTAGCCACAGAACACTGGATTGAGAGTCAGTTATGTGGACCTTAGCAACCGCCTCTACGGCAGCCATCGATAAAAGCAATACTGCCCGCATTCAGCTGTTCCCGGCGGGCGAGTTCGGTGCGCCGGATGGCAGCGGTCCCCGCTGGTACCTCGATGCAGCACTGGCGCAGCAGCTTATTGAGAGCGCTCGAGGCAAAACCAACGACTACGTCTTTGATTATGAGCACCAGTCGCTGAATGCCCCGAACGCCAGCGGTCCGGTGCCTGCGGCGGGCTGGTTCAGTGCGCTGACCTGGGTCGAGGGCGAAGGCCTGTTTGCAGATGTGCAATGGACGCAGCGCGCGACAGCGCTCATCCAGGCGGACGAGTATCGCTACGTGTCCCCCACCTTTAGATATGACGAGAAGGGTCACGTCCGCGAACTGGTGAACGCCGCGCTGACCAACATGCCAGTCCTGGACGGAATGCGCCAGGTAGCCGCATCCCTGATGTTTTTTGATAACGGAGAGAAAGCGATGAATGAAAACCTGCGCCTGGCCCTGTGCGCCATTTTGGGGTTGGGCAATACGGCGGATGAGCGTGCGATCCAGACCGGCGTCGAACAGTTGCAAAACGGCGTGCTCAGCACGGCGAACTGTTCGTCGGTTGCCGCGCTCATCGCCGCCAAAGATGCACAACTGGCAGAGAAAGACCAGGCGGTCACCGCCGCACAGGGTCAGGTGGCCGCTTTATCCGCCGTCCAACAGGCGGGCAACGTCAATTACGACCCGACCCAGTTGGTCCCGGTGGCGGTGGTGGATGATCTGCGCACCCAACTGGCCAGCCTCTCTGTGCAGGTCAATACCGACAAGGTTGAGACGCTGCTGCAGGCGGCACTCAGCGACGGTCGCGTGCTGAAAGGTGCGGACGAAACCGCCATGCGGACGCTGGGTAAAAAAGACCTGGCGATGATGAGCCAGCTGATCGCCGCCCGCCAGCCCATCCAGGCACTGTCTCAGATGCAGACTCACGGCATGGCGCTGGATGACAAGGGCAACCCGGCACTCGACCGCGACACGCTGGCGGTTTGCAGCATGTTCGGCCTTCAGGATGAGAAGCAGTTTGCACAACACCTCGCACAGGAGATGGGCCATGGCACTGACTGACGAACAAAAGACCGATTTTAACGCACCGTACCGCGACGGCGAGCTGACCCCGGTGCCGGTGGCCAAAGGGGAACTTATCCCGGCGGGCGTCATTGTGTGCATCAACGCCAACGGTTATGCCGTCGGCGGTCAGGCTTCCACCGACCTGAAATATGCCGGTCGCGCCGAAGGCTTTGTCGACAACAGCAAGGGCAAAGACGGTGACAAATCCGTTTTGGTCCGTCGTAAGAAAGCGTTTCGCTGGCTCAACGACGGCACCATCACCCAAAAACACCTGGGCCAGCGCGTGTTTGTGCTGGATAACCGCACCCTGACCGGTACCGACGGCAGTGCACCGGCCGCGGGCGGCAATACTGCCAAACCGGCGACCCACTCGAAAGCGGGTACGCTCATCCTGCTGGATGAGTGTGGCGCGTGGATCGAATAACCCGAAAGGACCCCGTATGTTACTGAATGCACGCAACGTTACGGCGCTGTTTATCGCGCTGAAAACCACGTTCAACAACGCTTTTGATGCCACCCCCGCCGAGTGGGACCAGGTGGCGACCCTGGTGCCGTCCACCACCCGCGAGAACGACTACAGCTGGCTGGATCGCTTTCCGCGCCTGCGTGAATGGGTGGGCGACAAAGTGGTCCGCTCGCTGGCGCTGCATGACTACACGCTGCGCAACCGCAAGTTTGAGGCAACCATTGAGGTTGACCGCGACGATATCGAAGACGACCAGTTGGGGATTTATGCTCCGCAGGCGCAGGATGCGGGGTTCAGCGCCAAGCAGTGGCCCGATGAACTGGTGTTTGAGGCACTGAACCAGGCGTTCAAGGCCACCTGTTACGACGGGCTGCCGTTCATCTCCGACAAACACCCCAACGGCACCGACAAAGACGGCAAGGAACGCCTGGTCAGCAACAAGGGCACTGTGAAGCTGTCAGCTGAGTCGCAGGAAAAAGCCCGCGCCTCCTTCGGCAAGGCGCGCACTGCGCTGCGCAACATGAAGGACCCGGAAGGTCGTCCGCTCAATGTGCGCCCGAACCTTCTGGTAGTGCCGCCGGCGCTGGAAGACGTGGCCAACGCCCTGATGACGGCTGACCGCCTCGATGACGGCAAAGTCAACCTGTACAAGGGCACTGCCAGGGTGCTGGTTGTTCCCTGGCTGACCGATGACGATGCCTGGTTCCTGATGGACACTACCCGCTCTGTCAAGCCGCTGATTTTCCAGCAGCGCAAGAAGCCGGTGTTTGTCTCACAGCAGGACATGAATAACCCGGATGTCTTCATGCGCGGCATGCTCAAGTTCGGCGTCGAGGCCCGCGGCGCGGCCGGCTTTGGGCTGTGGCAGATGATTTTCGGCTCCACCGGCAAAGGGGCCTGACCATGGTCTACGCCACGGTGGAGGACTACATCGCGTACTTCACGGAGCGGGACGCGGTCAGCGTATCCGCCCGCCAGGGCAGCGGCGAGGTGGTTGAAACGCGCATTGCCTACCACCTTAAATCCGCCAGTGGGCGCATCGATGCCTATATTGGCGCGCGTTATGCGCTGCCCCTGGCCACAGTACCGGACTGCCTGCGCGGTTACTGCTGCGACATTGCCCGCTACCTGTTAACGGGGAGCGAGCGCCAGGTCAATGAGATAATCCGCTTAAGATACGAAGATGCCATCGACTGGCTGAAATTGGTGGGTACCGGCAAGGTCGGCATTGGCAGTGATGTGGACAGCGGCGCCGTGGTCGATTCGGCACCGCCGGGAGTGGCGTTCGGGCGTGACGGTGCGGCCTTTGGTGATCAGGGTGGCGACATCTGGAGTCGTCGCCGCACTGGCGGAGGCGCGTACTGATGATAACCCGGATTGAACAGGCCCTGTGCGCGCGGTTGCGTGACGGGCTGGGGCAGATGACCAATGACGTGGTGAGTTGGAACGTGATGAGCAGCGATATCGGTCAGGCGCTGCGGCATTTGCCGGGCGTGCTGGTCACCCTCGGGAGCATTACGGACAGCCGCCCCCACGATACGCGCCGCACCCGCTTCAAGGTTTCCGGACGGTTCAGCGTGTTTGTGGCCGACTACAACCTGCGTGACAACGCCGCGATACGTCACGGTGGCGTCAACCTCGACGAGCCAGGCTGCTATCGCCTGATCCGCTGCGTGCGGCGGCTGCTGACCGGGCAGGATTTGGGGCTGGATATTGGGCCGCTGATGCCGGGCGCGGTGCGACCGGTGATGGGGCAAGTTCTGGAGCAGCAGGCCGTGGCCTTGTACGAGTGCGCCTTCAGTACCCACTGGTTCGAAGAGGCGCTGGAGAACGGCCGCTGGCCCGCCCCGGAGACGGAGAGCGAGCCGGACTATGATTTTGTTCGCTGGCAGGGGCTGCTTGACCGCCCTTATTCCGAGCACCGCGCGACCCACGGCGACGTTCTCCTGCAGGGGAAAACCGTGGCGCAGGACACCGTGCTCACCCTTGATACGGAGAAAGATGATGATGAAGGTTATCGCCCGTAAGGGACTGAGCGTCCCCCGGGAAGACAATGCCCGTCGTTACATTACGGATGCGCAGGCGGTTGAGGTGAATGACTCAGCCTATTACCTGCGCTGCCTGAGAAGCGGTGACCTGTTACCAGTGGCTGATGGGCCGATGTCACCTGAGACACCATCGGCAGCGGCGCTCAGCGTTTCTCGCCACAAGAAGGAAAGTTGATATGGCAGACACAGACGCCTTTGCGGCCTCGACTCGCGTACCCGGAACCTATGTGCGCTATGACGTTTCGCGTGCCGGCCGCGCGCTCGGCACCGGCGAGCAGCGCCTGCTGATCATCGCCCAGCGACTGAGTACCGGCAGCGTGCCGGCCCTGACGCCGGTCGATATTTTCAGTGCCGATGAGGCTGCCGTTGCCTTCGGACGCGGCTCTCAGGCTCATCGCATGGTGGATAAAGCCATCAGCGCCAATGGCAACCTGCAACTGAGCGTCTGCGCGCTGGACGATGACGTCAGCGGAGTGGCAGCGTCAGGGGCTGCCATCATCGAGGGTACTGCGACCACATCGGGCCGGGTGCGCCTGCGTATCGGCGACATCCAGGTGACAACGGCCATCACCCTCGGGGCCAAGGCGGCGGACGTCATGGCGCACCTGGTGGCGGCCATCGGCGAGGTGCCAAACCTCCCCGTGATGGCCAAGGTGGATACCGCCGTCACAGGTAAGGGACACGATAATCACGATATCAAAACCCCGGCCATTGTGTTGACCGCCCGGCACAAGGGCACCTGCGGTAATGAGATTGGGGTAGTGCTGGCAGTGGACGCACTGGGTCTGACTGGCAAGGTCAACGCCATGAAGGACGGCAGGGGCGACCCAAAGGTCGAGACCGCCCTGTCTGCAGTGTTCAGTGCCGGGCATACCCTGCTGGCGGTGCCCTACAGCGACAGCGGGTCACTCGGTAAGGTGTCGACACACCTCGACAAGGTCTCCGGCCCTGTCGAGCAGCGCGCGGCCATCGCCGTGGCGGGGGTTCGCGGCACCCTGTCGGAGGGCACCACGCTGACCAACGCGGTCAACGCGGGGCGTATCACCGTCGGGTGGCACAAAAACTCGGTGCTGACCTGTGGCGAAATGGCGGCCGTGTACGCCGCCGTGATCGCAGCCCAGGGTGACCCGTCCGAGCCGATGGACAATGCGGTGCTGCCGGGAATGGATGTGACGGCGCAGTCCGACTGGCCAATGCGCACAGAGGAGGAAAATGCCCTGCATAACGGCCTGACGCCGTTTCGCGTGCTGGGAACCCGGGTCCAGGTGGTGCGCGCCATCAGCACCTACGTCAAAAACGCTGCGTCAGTGGAAGATGCCACGTTGCTGGATATCACCACCCTCCGCACGCTGGATGCGGTACGCGTGGCCTGGCGAACCCGGATGTCGCAGCGTTATCCCAACGGCGGCAAGCTGACTGACGCGCGTTTGCGCAGCATTCGCTCGGAGACGCTGGACGTGCTGTATGCCCTGCAGGAACTGGACATGGTGGAGCATATCGACCGTTACAAGAGCCAGGTCACGGTGGTGCGCAACGCCCGGGATGATACCCGCGCTGACGTGGCCATTCCGGCGCCGGTGGTGCGCGGTCTGCATATTCTGACCGGTACCGTTTACCTCTATTAGGAGTACGTTTTATGGCAGAAGAGTATGTCGGCCCGATCATCCTGGAGATCAACGGGGTTGAAATCGAAGTGACCCGCGTGAGTCCGACGGTGGACACCGGCCGCAAGCTGGTGAAAACCATGAACTCGACCGGGCGAGCGCGTGGCCATGTCAAAGGCATTGCCACCTACAACCTGACGCTGGAGGCGGTGAAACCCAAAAGCCGCACCGTCGTCTGGGAAAACATCGTTGACGGGAAGCTGACGCTGCATCCGTATGACGGTATAGGTAAAACCATCACCTACCAAAATTTTACCGTCCAGACCGTGGGCGATGAGTACAACGTGGATAACGAAGCGCGGGTGAGTATCACCGGCTTTGCCCTAAACCGCATTGAGGAATAATGATGACCGATATCAAAACGACGACACAGACGGGCGGCAACACCATTGACGGTCAACTGGACATTGGCGTGGCGTGGAACGGCGAACAGCACCGTGAGTTTACGTTGCGACTGCCCACCGTCGGCGATGAAATCGACGTTGCCGAGTCCGGCGTGCCGGAGGGCGGGTTTGGCGTGGCGTTAATGGCCCTTTGCATTGAGCGTCTGGGCACCCTCCCGAAAGAACACATTACCTACGCCCTGTTGCGTGATCTGGTGAGTGACGATTATGGGATGCTGACCAGGGCCCGTGATGAACTGAAAAAAAAGCGGAAAGACGCGAACGGCAGCGCCGCGACCTCCGCTACGCCTGCGTCCGACTCCGGCGCTATGGCTACAGCGAAGGCGACATCCGCGCCCTTGACGCTGTAACGCTCAACGGGGTGCTCGATGCCGTGCTGCGCATTGAGCACCCGGATGTCTGGAAAAAACGGCAGTCCACCACCTACGTTGCCCAGCGCCGTCCGTCGAAAGGCTGACGGTGCCCCTCCTGCAGGAATCTACACATGGCCGGTCAGTTTGATACCCAGTTCGCCATTGGACTCAAAGACAACTTCTCCACCCGTTACCGTCAAATACGCGACGAGGTCAAGCAGGCGCAGCAGGCGCGCGAACGGCTGGGTATCAAGTCAGAGCAGTCTATCCGCAACGAGATCCGCCAGACCGAAAGCGCGTATCAACAGCTCGCCCGCAGCAGCATCGTCTCGGCGGGCGAACAGGCGCGCGCTTTTGATAAAATGACCGAGAAGGTCAGCAAGTTGCGCCGCGAGCTGGGCGAGGCCGAGCGCACCCAAAGCCGTCTGGCGAGAGGCCTCAAAGTGGCGGGTACCCTGGGGGCCGGCGCGGTGGGGGGGGCGGTGGCGATGCGTAAGCCCATCGAGAATTATAACGATTACGACAGCCAGGTGCGCAATACGGTCAACTTTGTCTACCGTACCAAGGGGGTCAACGAGCGCGTTGCCGGCATTAACACCATCAACCAGCAGGTCATGGCCGCCACCCGCTATGGCGGCGGTAAACCGGAAGGGGCGCTGACGGCCATCGACACCATGGCGCGCTCGAAAATGAGCAATGACCAGGTGTTTTCGGCCCTGCCGGGCGTGATGAAGATCCACTCGGCCACCGGTACGCCGACGGAAGATATCGCGTCCCTGGTCTCGGCGTCAGATAACTTTGGTCTGGATAAAAAAGACCTGAACGCCACTCTGGATGCCGCGACCACGGCCGCGCAGCACGGTAAGGTCGATGTGTCCGTACTGGCGCGTGAAGCCCCTCGCGGACTGGAAAACGCCCGTGGTGCGGGTTTTCATGGCCGTCAGGGCTATGCCGAGGTGATGGGGCTTTATGAGGTCGGTGCCATGCTGGCCGGTACCGCATCGGAGGGGGCGACCAACGTCAACGATCTGTTCAGTGAGCTGTCTTCCACGTCATTGAGCAACAATGCCGGCAGGGTCAAGATCCACGGTAAAAAGCTCGATTACAAAGCGATGGCCATTCACGATGCCCAGCAAGGGCATAATGGCCTGTACACCCTCGAGCACGTGGTCAAGGCGGTGGATGATAACGACCCGACCATGGCGGGGCTGCGAAAGAAACTCAACAAGACAACCGACGCGACACAGCGGGAGAACCTCGATTCGGCCATCCGGTCGCGTCACCGCCAGAACGTGGGGCTGTTTCTGCATAACCAACAGTCACGTGATGCGTTCCAGGCCTATGAGACCTATAAGGAGACCTATGGCGATATCGTCAAGGAAGCGAAGCAGCAGTTTGCGTTGCCCGAGGGGAAGCGCTCCACCGATGTTGATTTTGGTGTCACTAAAGACAGTAATAACTTCAAAGACAGCCAGGCAAGGAATGAAGCTCTCTACGCCACCAACAGTGTGGTTAAGCCTGCTGCCAATGTGTGGGGTGATATTGAAGGTCGACTGACGCAATTGGCTCAGGAATTTCCAACGCTGGCCAAAGCCTCAGCCGCTGCGGCGCTGGCCATTACCGCACTGGGTACGGCGGCGGCACTCAAAACCGGTGGGCGGGTGCTGAGTGGCGTCCTGCGCAAAGGCGGTGCGGTCCTTGATGAAGCCGGGGCGGTGACCGAAGAGGTTGCCACTGGCGGGGGCAGTAAAAGCGGCATGCTTCGCGCGGTGAAAAATGTGCTCAGGGGCGCCGCAGGCAGTACCGCCAGATATGTTCGCACCCTGGCCACCGACGGGCTGCTGGATAACCCGCTCACGCTGGGGGCCGAGCTGGCGCTGTATCCTTCCGATACCGTCGGTGACCACGACGAAAAAGATGAGCTGGCGCGCCTGAAGCGTCGCAACCAACAGCATGAGCGCCCCTCGGAGGAGGCGCTCCGCCGCCTGCAGAACTGGCCGGGACATAACAATGATGCCGGGCAGGCTCCGGTCATCAATCTGCCCGCCCTGCCAGCACCCGAGGTGCATGTTCAGGTGCAACTTGACAGCCATGATATTGCCGCAGCGATACAGGTGCTGCTTGAACAAAACAACCGGAGATATGGCCATTGAGTGACATCATTCGCCAGCTGGCCTCGCTGGCCGGCACCGATACCCTGATGCCCGCCTCATTCCGCGGGGTCCCCTTTGAATGTCTTTATACCCGTGACACGCTGGCCCGCGACACGGTTACCTACAGCTATCCCTGGCAGGACGGAGAGGCAGTTGAGGATCAGGGGCTGAAGGCGATGAACTTTCGCCTGTCCGCTTTTTTCTTTGGTCACCACTGGAAACGGGATTTAATTGCCCTGTTAACGGCGTTTAAAACCCACGGCGTCGGCGAGCTGGTCCACCCGATCTACGGCCCCATTCCCCGCGCCCAGTTTCTGGAGGCCGGCGTTGAGAAAGAGGCTGAGACAATGGACGGTGTCAGCGTCGAGCTGGTCTTCGTGGAGGCCGGTACGGAGCAGGCATTGTTTCCGGCAGCCTCCGCTGACCGGGCGGCAGAAAGCGTTTTTACCACGGGCAATCACCTGCTCGACGGTGCTGCCAGCGCCTTTGCTATCGGCATGAAAAAGCTGGAGCAGGTACAAAATGGCGTCCAGCGTATCAATACTCTGGTGGCACAGGGTGAGTACCTGCTTGGCAGTGTGCGAGAAGAGATACAGGCGGCCACGGCCAGCATCAGCAATCTGCTGGATACGCCGACGGCGCTGGTCGGCGACCTTAAAAGCCTGCTCGGTGCGTTCAGTGATGGTCTGGTGCTGACGGCCGGAGGGGCGGCGTCATCCCTGCACCCTATATCCGGCCTGCTGCACACGGGGGCCAGTGCAGGTACCCATGATGATGCGCCGGCGTGGCTGGCATTGAACGCCCCGGCATCCAGTGAACCGCTGCTGACCGGTATTGCCTCGCCGGGGCGTCAGTCATTTGTGCCGGGCCTGGCACTGACCGGCGGGAGCGCCATATCATCCTGGCAATCTGTCACCCGCCTGGCGGAAAGTGTGCTGGCACAGCCGCATAACTTCCTGCTTTCTCGTGGCGTCACCCGCGTTGATACTGCGTTCAGGCTGCCCCTCAGCCGGATGACAGGCGAGCATCCTGCTGACACGGCGCTGCTGCTTCGCACCGTTCGCCTGGTGACGGTCAACGAACTGGCGACGGTTGCCACGACGCTGCTGCAGGCCGAGCGCAGCACCCGGGCATTGACCAGCACCCAGGTCGAGCGCATCACGGGAGAGACCCGTTCGGCCATTGCTGCCGCTCTGGGGGAGCAGCGCCACGCCATGGAGCAGCAGCAGCGAGAGGCTATCGCCCGGGGGGAGACGGCGGATGTGCGCACGAGCGTGGTGATCATTACCACATTACAATCACTGGCCTACACCCTGCAGATGCAGGCAATGGCGCTGATTCAGGCGCGTCCGCCCCTCATCCGACGCGAGGTCGTTCGTCGCTGTAACCTCACGTTGCTGGCCTTTGACTGGTATGGAGACCCGGCCCGCGCCGACGAGTTGTTGCGGCTTAACCCCTCGCTGAGTGAACCCAACAACCTGCAACCGGGAGTACACCTCTATGCCTACGCTCGCTAGCGCGCTGACACCATCCCCAGTCGGGTGCCAGGATGAGCACCTGAGTTTGACGGTCGGCGGCGTCACGCATCAAAACTGGCTGCGGGTCGCTGTTCATGCGTCATTTCTGACCCCGGCCGGTGCCTGGGAGTTCAGCGTGGGTAACAGCACGAACGCCTTGCCTGCCGAGGTTCATGCAGGCGCGCGCGCCGTCCTTCGGGCCGGTAATGACGTTTTGATGACCGGGTTGATTGACGATATTGACCACGGCGTGTCGCGAGGTCAACACCTCCTGACATTGACCGGCCGCGATAACGCTGCCGTTCTGGTGGATTGTTCGGCCCCCCTGTTCACCGCACAGGACATGACGCTTCATGAGGTAATGCAAAAAATTGTGCGCCCGCTGGGTATAACCCGGACCGCCATTCATGCGGAGAAAGGCCTGGCACCGAAGAAGTTCACCGTCGACCCGGGCGAAAGCGCCTGGGATGCGCTGAAAAAAGCCGCCGAGGTCAGCGGGCTGTGGCCCTGGGTCGCTCCTGACGGCACATTGATTATCGGTGGTCCGGACTACGGCGCGCCTTCGGTGGACTCTCTGATAATGAGGCCGGATGGCGGCGGTAACGTGCTCGAACTGACGCAGCGCACCAGCATTGCCGGTCGCTATTCCTCGGTCACTATTCTGACGCAGGGGCATGCTCTGGCGCATCAGGATGGCAGGCACAATCGCAAAGGGACGGCAACGGACGACGGCTTTCCGCTGTACCGCCCCCTGATACGGGTCATGGGCGATACTGACAGTGATGACGAGGCCGACGCGCGCGCTCGCAAGCTGCTCTCAGACTCGCGCCTGAATGCGCTCACGCTGACGGCGGTGGTGCGTGGCGTGCGCACATCAACAGGGGCGGTCTGGACGCCCGGGCAGCGCGTCGCCCTGCGCAGCGACCTGCACGGCATTGACGGAATTTACTTTCTGATGGCCCGCAGCATTCGCGGGGGGCGCGGCATGCCGCTGACCACCACGCTCACACTCAAGGAAAGCGGCGTATGGATACCTGACGCCTACCCGACATCGCGGCGCAAACCCAAAGGCAAAAAGACGACCGGCACCTGGACAGACTGGAGGGACATCAAGTAATGGATATCACCGCCATCATTAACCGTTGCATAGAGAAAGCGCTGTCACGCGTTCGGCTGGCCTTTCGTGCACGCCTGACGCGCATCACCACCGCCGGCGGTGTCCAACTGGCTCAACTCGGCGGCGTCGAGGGGGAAACATTGCAGGAGGCGGAAGTTTTTCAACAGTACGGCGTGACGTCCGTGCCGCCCGACGGCGCCATGGCCATTGTGCTTCCTCTGGGCGGCTGCACCAGCCACGGCGTGGTGATCGCCACCGAACACAGCCAGTACCGCATCAAGGGTCTCAAGCCCGGCGAGGTCGCCATCTATACCGACGAAGGTGCATCCATCGTCCTGAAAAAAGGCAAAGTCGTCGAGGTCACCTGCGACGACTACCACGTGGAGTGCAAGCGGTTCAGCGTGACCGCCAGTGAGCGCGCTGACGTTGATACGCCGACGCTGAGCACCAGCAAACAGCTTATTGCACAAGGTGTCATCACCGGCAAGGGCGGGATGAGCATCACAGGGGGTAATGGCATTACCGCAACCAGCCTGACCGTCAACGGCATTAAAATCGAGTCCCACAAACACAACACCCCTGACGGCATGTCGGATGGCCCGCTGAACGGCTAACCGCCTTACCCGCTTCACCCCCGTCACGCGCGCGGCCATCGCGCGCGCGATAATCTGCCCACATGGACAGACAACTCAATCCCCATACCGGTGACTACACCGGGCAACGTACAACTGGCATTGAAAACGCGGTGTATCTGCGCCTGACAACTCCGTTGGACAGCTACTGGGCTGACCGCTCTCTGGGGTCGAGATTGCACCTGTTGCCACGCAAAGACGAAGACGCTACGCGCCAGCTCGCGCAACAGTACGCCTGGCAGGCTCTGCAGCCATTGATGGAAGATGGGAGGGCCACCGCCATCACCGTCCATGCGCAGTCAGCCCAGCCAGGCTGGCTATCGCTGACCATTGCAGTGACGCAGGCCGGTGGTGACGTTGCCACATTTACCCAGTCCGTAAAGGTGCTTTAAGGAGACACACATGCCCGCCAGCCTGCCGACGCTTGACGAGATTGCCCTGGGCATTTTGCGTGATACCCGCAATCAGCTGCCCGATGCCAGCATTGGCACCGATAGCGATAACGCCGTGCGCGCTAACGCCACGGCCAGTGCGCTGTCCGGCCTGTATCAGTTTGGGGTCTGGGTGCTGCGCCAGGCCTTTCCTGACACGGCTGACTCTGACTGGTTAGTGATGCATGCCCGCCTGCGTGGCCTGAGTCGTAAGGTTGCCGTTGCCGCCAGTGGCACCCTCCACCTGACGGGCAAAGCCGGTACCGTTTTGAAGAGCGGCATTCAGTGGCGCCCCGAGGGTGGCGTTCTTTATGAGACCACGGCACCCGGGGCGGTCACACCGGCTGGCACGCTGACACTACCAGTGCGTGCCCTGACCCCGGGCACCCGGGGCAATCTCAGCCCCGGCACGCAGGGGGCGCTTATCTCTGCGCCAGAGGGCATGGACAGCGCCGTCAGCGTTATCACCCTGACCGGGGGCAGCGACACGGAAACTGACCCGGCATTGCTGGCCAGGCTGCTCGATGTCCTGCGTCAGCCCGCCGCCGGTGGCAACGCCCACGATTACAAGGTCTGGGCCGAGTCGGTCAACGGCGTGGCCGGTGCCTGGGTGTATCCCCTGCGTCGTGGCCTGGGCACGGTGGATGTGGTCATCACCGCAGTTGGCGGCCTGCCATCTGCTGACACCGTCAAGGCAGTACAGACCTATATTGACCGCGTTCGCCCGGTTACCGCCAAAGACTGTCAGGTGCTGGCTCCCACCCTCAAGACGACAGATGTTGTGGTGAGCGTTGGGTTAAGCGCCAACACCACGCTGGCGGACGTTACCCCCGGCATCACAGCCGCACTTAAACGCTATTTTGATGCCCTGATACCCGGGCAGGAAGCCATTGCAACCCAGATGGGGGCGCTGGTCTCTGATGTTCCTGGCGTGCTGGATTACAGCCTGACCGCTCCCAAAGGCAACATTATCCCGACCGTGGATGGTACCACCGTGCAATGGGTTCGCCAGGGCAAGGTGACGGTCAGCGAACTCAAGGCCAGCACATGACGACCGAAGAGTACAAAACACTGCTGGCATTACTGCTGCCGCCCGTCAGCTACAACATCAACGGCGAACGCCTGAGCGCCGAACTTGCCGCGGATGCCGGCGCCCTGAGTCTGGCAGATGCGTTTATTGCTGACCTGCTGACAGCCATCGATCCGCGCGAAGCGACGGACCTGCTCAGTGACTGGGAGCGGGTCTATGCCCTTGTGCCCGCGGGCGATGACAATCTGCAGCAGCGCCGCCAGCGCGTGATGGGCAAGCTGGCAGAGACTGGCGGCCTTAGTCGTGAATATTTTATCAATCTGGCCCGGGCGCTTGGTTACACCATCACGATTACCGAACACGACACTCCTCGCTGGGAGTGGGACGTTAACGTCCAGGGTGAGGCCGAGCAGGAGTATTACTTTCGCGTCGATGAGTCAGTGATTGACGACTATTTAATGGATTTTGGTGACCCCGGACTGGAAACGATGTTTGAGCGCCTAAAGCCGGCCCATACGCGTTGTGTTTATAAATATAGCGGAGCAAAAAAATGAAACCCCTGATTGACCCGGTGAATACCGGTGACGGTTTATTTCATACGGGAGACAAAGCTACCGGCACCAAGGGTACCCGCGTCACCGCGGATTACATGAACAACAACCAGTCAGCCGTGCGCATCACCCAGCAGGAAGTGCTGTCCGTGCTGGCCGCTGCCGGCATTAAACCTGACGAGTCAAAAACAGACCAGCTTCTGGTGGCCATTCAGGGTATCGCCGTACCCAAAACCGGCGGCGACGTTGACCACCTAGACAATGCTCGCCACTACGCTATCAAGTCGGGCATCTGGGAAGGGGCTGGCGCGCTGAGTGATCAGCATAAAACCCCGGCAGCGCCCTTTACCGTTCCGGCCGGTTACGCGGCGCCAAAGGGTAAGGCGCAGTTTAACCCCCTTATAAAAGGCTGCCTGCAGACCACAGGGTTCAGTAAATCCACCGCCATCACCTTTGGGGCGCTGACCAGTGGTGCGGATGAGCACGCCAGCCCGGCCATTCAGGCCATGGGGAGTGATGGAACAGAAAAACACTGGCAATTTAATGCCGCTGACGGTTCGCTGTGCTCACCCGGCCCGCTGTACGTCGGCAATGCTTGCCTGGACATTGACGGTAACATTAAAAGCGGCTCCATCTGGGGCGACAAATCCCTGAAGGATTATATCGACGGCATTGCATCAATCGCCGCCGGCCAGGCTCTGCCGGCAGGGATCCCTTACCCGTGGCCCACCGACACCGCCCCTGCAGGCTTTATGCTGATGGCGGGCCAGGCGTTTGACAAAAAGCAGTACCCGCAGCTGGCAGCCGCTTACCCCACGGGCAGGGTTCCCGACCTGCGCGGGCAGATCATCAAAGGCAAGCCTGATGGCCGTGCCGTCCTCAGCGCAGAAGACGACGGCATCAAGTCACACGCCCACGGCGGGCGAGTCGCAGATACCGACCTGGGCAGCCGGGGAACCAGCGCTCACGACCACGGTTCCCCAGGAACCAGCTGGTTTGATTATGGCTCAAAGCAGTCCACCGCCTTTGACTACGGCAATAAAGGGACTAATGCCGCGGGATGGCACGACCATGTCGGTGGCATGTGTGGCCCAGGAGCACAATGGGCAACCATGACCACGGGGACCGACAACGACGGCACCTACCCCAAAAACAGAACGGACGGTAACGGGAACCACGCTCACACCGTCTTCATCGGTGCCCACGACCACTGGACGGCAATTGGCGGGCACAGCCATAGCGTGACTATCGGTGCCCACGCCCACACCGTGGGATTGGGCGCGCACGGTCATGCTTTGAGCATTGACGCCGCCGGTAACGCCGAGAACACCGTGAAAAACATCGCATTCAACTACATTGTGAGGCTTGCTTAATGAGGCTGATTATTTCCGCCATGACACCGGCACTCGCCACCGCGCTATCGGACGCATTTGATACCATTCCGGATGTCACTATTGCATGTTGTCCCTTCGAAGATATTACGGACGCCGACTGCATGGTCAGCGCGGCCAACAGCTTCGGCCTGATGGACGGCGGCGTGGATGCAGCCATTACCGCGTATTTTGGCACCCAGCTGCAGCAGCGGGTTCAGCAGTGTATTCTCGATGACTACCTCGGCGAGCAGCCCGTCGGCACCGCGTTCGTCATTGAAACGGGCAACAGCGAACGCTATCCATATCTGGTCCACGCCCCGACCATGCGCGTGCCGCTGATTATCGACGGCACCGACGCGGTCTATAACGCCACCCGTGCCGCCCTGCTGGCTATCCACCACCACAACCTGAAGGCCCCCGACGACAAAAAAATCCGCAGCGTGGTCTTTCCGGCAATGGGAGCAGGATGCGGCAGAGTACCGCCAGAGCGTGTTGCCGCCCAGATGAAACTGGCCTGGCTGAACGCCTGCCAGCCAGCGAAGAGCATCGACTGGCGGTACGCAACAGAGCGCCAGCGGACGGTGGTCCATGCTTCCGGGAGTGGTGTAAAGCCTGACTGGCACACGAATATACCGACCACGCCGGAGGCGCACTGTGATTGCGGTTGTGGCTGGGGCGGTATGGGTGCCGATGCTTATGGTGCGGCAGCAGACCCCGAACATAGGTATTTTGGTAAACATACTCACAGTATCAATCCGCCATCATCACTGGGTTGCCATGACCATAGCTATTTCATCAACACCGGCGAACACCCCCACGGAGTGAACAAAAAATGACGTTTAAAATGAGCGAAGAAGCACAGACCCTGAAGATTTATAATCTGCGTGCGGATACGCAAGAGTTTATCGGTGCCGGGGATGTGTATATTCCGCCCCATACCGGACTGCCGGCCAACTGCACAGTCATTACTCCCCCGGTGATACCGGCAGGACAGGTGGCCGTCTTTGATGGGGCAACCTCCACCTGGCATCTGCAGGAAGACCATCGCGGCAAAACGGTCTACGACGGCAACACGGGCCAGGCGATGTACATCGGTGATATCGGTGCCTTGCCGGACGGCGCGATCAGCACCGCGCCCGGTGGCCCGCATGACAAATGGAATGGCACCGCCTGGGTGAAGGATGGTGCAGCAGAAAAGGCGGCCCTCATCCAGCAAGCCCGGACAGAGAAAGCACGCAGGATGAGCGAAGCGGGCAAACACATCGCGCCGCTGGAAGATGCCGTTGAACTCAAGATGGCCACCAAAGAAGAAAAGGCACAGCTGACCGCCTGGAAAACCTACCGCGTGCTATTGAGCCGTGTTGACCCCGATCAAGCACCTGACATCACCTGGCCAGCACGTTCGGCACAATAGCGAGCCTTTCTACGATGGTGACCATTCCAGTGGGCTTGGTGTTGCGGTAGATGGTGTGTTGCTGGAAGGCTCCGCTGCAGCACCGGTATCGACAGTCTGCCTGCGAGCCGGCAAAGCCCGGTATTTGAGTTTGTTTTGGGATTAAATGGTCAGAGTGCATTGGTGGATAGCGTCAGAATCGACATCAACTGACGCTGTCCTTTTCCGGTGCTAGTTAACCGCTGATCTGGCAAGTGTTAATTTCAGTTGGCCCAGATTGGTGTCTGAGCCTCCGAACAAGTTAGCAATGGTTCTTTGTTCAATAAGGCCATAAGGATAAATCCCGCCGATATTACATTCCTGTAACATGCGACAAGCTGCGCAATTGATGTTCACTCAACACCGAAAAATGACGTTCGGTATAGTCGCAGAGCATGGGAAGTAGCCTGTCAACTGACATATGGGCGTCAGGTGAGATGATGGCAAGCGCTTGGTAAAAATCACTATGCATCCAGTGGCGTACGTAGATTAAAAAGTTATCACTTGTTCGGTGATATTGGACAGTATCGTTACGCCATGGGGCATCAATGTCCATAAGGCGTATATGACAGTGCCGTATCCCTTCACTGTACGCGCGAGCATTTCTCGAGAAATCAGCATCTCGCCCTACCCAGGGAGAAAGGCCGTAACCATTGAGCGCGGAGGCCAGCCCCCTTACGTATGCGAAACCTGCTGGCGGGATGGCTAACTTACCATCCTGCTGGGCGATAGATATCCTGATCATGTACCATTAATTCCATTTAGAGGGCGATGGAATTCCCCAAAATGCATGGGATTGTTTAATGATACTCTTCATGTCACATGGAAGAGGATTTCCTGTGGGAAGAGGTGCCTGTGGCAGTAACTGCGTCAATATGGAGATCATGTCCAGCTGGAGTTGTCTCATTTGCGCGAGGCCGCGCATTATCTGCTTGCCAAGAGATTTATAAGCTTTCTCGTAAGGCTTCCAGTCAGGGGCAATGCAGACCTCAAAGTAGGACATGCGAAACATCACTAGCTGGTTGTTTATGTCAGCCACTTCAAGTTCATGGGCATGGATTCGGGTTTTAATTTCATCGGCATCTATAGTGTCCGTACCGCTTAGCACGGGGTCAATGTTGTCGCTTTGTAATGCAACAAGTTGTTCTCGCCAGTTGTCACAGCCTTTTTGTAGATTATTGATGATTTCCCGTGATCCAGATATCAGTTCCATGGCCATTTTGTGAGTAACTGGTACCTTCCCAGTGAATGGCTGCGTACTGACAAAAGCAGCTGGCGTTTTTAGCAACTCATGGGTCACCACGAGCATCTTTTCACGCTCGGTTATTGCAGAACTTAACGATAGCAAAGATAGGGTGGTAAGCAATGGAACCATGAATAACGATACCTATACATAATTGATGACAAAACATTTTGCGTTTATGGTTAATTTTAGCACAGCAATTTGTGCTAGGTATGCATTTTCTGTGATGGAGTGCTTTCGTGAACTCGGTCAGGAAGGTGGCGCTGTTGAAAGGTGGATTGGGACGATGTGGGGTGGTTGGCGGTGTTGTCTATAGATTAGGCGAATTTGCAATATATTCTGCACTGCGCCATAGGCGATTTTGGTGTGCAAAATATAATGCAAATCAGTGCAAAAAAAAACGCCGCGCTACACGGTAAACAGCCTTATGAACCGAATAAAGGTGCTGTAGGGAACATGGGCGAGTTCTTCAAGCAAGCTGGTTTTGGTGAAGCAACTAAAGGCAACTCACAGAAAACAAGTAAAATATATCAAGGCCAAACAGTTTATAAAGCTTCATCAGATGTTAGTGAAAATATTCGGAAGGGGGACCAGTTTTATCTGGATGGTGAGCATAAAAATCATCTTGAGGTCTTTGATAAAAGAAACAAGTTTGTTCATGTGCTGAATCTGGATGGCAGTATTAATATTGATAAAACTAAAAAAGCTTCCGCAGAAGGGAGAACTTTACCAAAATGACAAAAACTACTTTCTTCAACGATATTAAAGATAGCTATGTACAGATGATGGAGTGCTTGTCTTCTGAGGTCGAAGATGAATTGCTCATAGATGAAAAATCAGACATTGATGAGGTTTTTTATCAGTATTTACATAAGCTTAATGACGCGGTGATGCTATTAAGAAATGCCAAATCTGCTGGTGATGAACTTACCGTTCAGGCTGCGCTGGTCTATATAAGAGTTTACTCAATACGCTTATCTGGTTTTTTTGAGGATATCAAAGATGATACCGATATGTTATTAAAAGTATCAGTCTGGCCTGATATACCAGAAAACTATCAGGTTCCTGAGCATTATAACTATCCACATAAATAAAAAAACGTAGCCCCGGCCAAGGCCGGGGCTAATGCTTCTAAGCCCTAAAAACTTCGTCCTCCCGCCACTGCAACCGAATAACACCGGGTACGGCGGTGAGCTCCAGTTGTTCGGCATCGGTAATGCCCGTCTTGTTAACCGTTCATTAAATCTTCACGTCCCCAATCCTCTCTAGAGCATCCACCACCAAACCCCAGAATTTATCCTGATCCAGCGTTACTGCTACCTGCGTATGGCAGTCGGGCGGTGGTGCTGTGCGGAAATCGGCTACCGTCATGCCCAGTGTCAGGGTGCCGGTGAGTTCGATATCTACCGGGACTTTTCGTACCGTCATCACATCGGGGGCAATAACGTAGGCCACCGCACAGGGATCGTGCACCGGCGGTGCACTGAACCCCTGCGCCTGCTGGTACATTTTGCCAAAGAACTCGAGCAATTCGCCGACAAACCTGGCTGGTCCGGTTTGGATGGCGGCAATGCGTGCACACACCTCTGGGGTGGCGAGCGCCTGATGGGTCAGATCCAGCCCGACCATGGTCAGCGGCCATTTCTCATTAAAAACGATGTGCGCGGCTTCCGGATCAATCTTGATATTGAATTCCGCTACCGCGCTCCAGTTCCCCACGTGGTAGCCACCCCCCATCAGCACCACTTCCTTCACCCGTTCGGCAATCCGTGGTTCTTTACGAACTGCCATGGCGATATTGGTCAGGCCGCCGGTGGGGACCAGCGTCACGCTGCCTGGCGGATGGGCCATGATGGTGTCGATAATCAAATCTACCGCGTGTCGCGTTTCCAGCGTCAGCGTTGGCTCAGGTAAAACCGGGCCGTCCAGGCCTGACTCGCCGTGAATATCGGGCGCAACCTCGATTTGCCGCACCAGCGGCCGTGGGCAGCCGGCGGCGAAGGGCACGCCGGTGATATTGGCGATACGTGCAACAGCCAGCGCGTTGCGGGTCACCTTATCCAGCGTTTGGTTGCCCACCACAGTGGTGACGGCCAGCAGCTCGATCTGCGGATTGCCCCAGGCCAGCAGCATGGCGATAGCATCGTCATGCCCCGGATCGCAGTCCAGTATGATTTTTTTCATTTTTATTCCTGATGCAGGGAGAGGTCTCCGCAGCATAGCGCACCGGCAGCAGGCCAGGTAATGACAGATGATGCTTTTTGCTAGCCACATCAAAGCGTTGCTGATCTTAGGATGTAATTAAACGTAAATCCTTCTCGCAGCGCTTTACCCTGGAGTTTACTCCAGGGTTTACATTGAGTCCTGGCGTACAGCAGAGAGGTGAAGAGCGATGAGCATGTTGAAAAAGCTTTTGGGACAAGGTGGCTTTGGTGGTGGCCACTCACGTTCGCGGCACGGGGGCGGACACCATGGTAACCGTTATAACCAGCATGGCGATCAGGGCCCGCAGTGCCTGCAATGTCAGGCGCCTAACCGGCCCGGTGCCCGTTACTGCCACCGCTGCGGCCAACCTTTCGAAACGGAGTCAGCGTCCTGCCGCGGGTGTTCGGCGCCGCTGCCGCCGGGGAGCCGTTTCTGCCAGCAGTGTGGTACGGCGGTCAGCGGAGGGCAACCATGACCAAATCAGGATGGAGTCTGGTCGTCCTGTTGGCGGCCATGACGTTATGGACGCTGCTGGCCTGGGGAGCTTCCGGCGTGTTGGCCTGGCTGCCGTCGTTGACGGGGCTGGCACAAAGGGGTTCTGCGGAGCTGGCGCCCCCGTTGGCGGGGTTGCTTAGCCTGGTGCCGCAGGCGCTGTTGGAAAGCTGGTTACCGTTGTTGCAGCAACTGGGGGATTGGCTGGCGAGTTATTTCCCGCAGTTGATCACCTGGGCTGGGTATCTTGTCTGGCTGGTTTGGGGGCTGGGCATGCTGGCCTTGCTGTTGCTTGGCGCGTTGGCACGCCGTATTTTGCTCAGCGATACTCCTGATAAACTTCCGCCACGCGCTTGAAGTAATCGCTCAGGTAGTTGATGCACACCTGCACCTTGAGCGGCAGCTTATCTTTCTCGGTGTACACCGCGTACACCGGGCGAGGATCCGCATGATAGCTTTTAAACAGGATCTCGATCTCACCACGTTTGATCTCTTCGATCACCCACATCAGCGGCGCATAGGCGATACCGGCCCCGGCTTTCAGCCAGCGGATCATGGTCTGTGAATCATTGGTGATAAAACGTCCCTGCGGCGCAATACGCGTGCTGATGCCTTCGGGGGCGATCAGTTCGAATTCGCTATCCGGCCGCACGCTGTATTCCAGCCAGGAAAAGTTGACCATGTCGCTGGGCTTCTGCGGCGTACCGTGCTGGCTGAGATAGCTTTTGGCGGCGCAGACCACCATCGGCATGGATCCCAGACGTTTGGAGAACAGGCTGGAGTCCTGAAGCGCACCGGTACGGATCACCACGTCCAGCCCGTCAGCAATCAGGTCCGGCGCCGGAATACCGGTCACCAGGTTCACCGTCAGGCCAGGATATTCCTTCAACATATCGGCAGTCATGGTCGCCAGCACGTTTTGCGCCATGGTGGACGAGCTGCCAATGCGGAGCGTGCCGGTCGGCGTATTGTTAAACGCGTACAGCTGTTCGTGCACCTCGCTCACTTCCAACAACATGCGACGACAACCCTGGTAATAGATTTTTCCGGCTTCCGTCAGGCCAATGCTGCGGGTGCTGCGGTTAAGCAGTTTAACCTGCAGCTCATTCTCCAGTTTGGAGACGGTCTGGCTGATAGACGAAACGCTCATATCGAGTTGGCGCGCCGCCGCAGTAAATGACCCGCATTCAACCACTTTGGCGAATACCGACATCCGTTTTAATCGTTCCATTATTCACTCTGGCTTAAAAGTGATTTAGATCACAGATTGTTGATGAGTTGATAGTAAGCACGCTAATATAACGAGGTCGGGTGGAAAGACCTTATCAACGCGCGAGTGCGATCGGCGCCGACGTCGTGGCCGATCCCTCCGGTATCCTCGCATTCCCTATCGCGGATGTACGTTCCAGAGTTTACCTTTTTTTCAGGTTCGTGGCCTGGACAACCTGTCTGGGGCGGAATTTGTGGTGCGTGTCGGCTAAAATGTAAAGAGAATGTGAATGAAATATACCCTATAGCTTTCAAGTTGCAGCTAGGCGACCAGCTCGCTCACCCCAGGCGCTTACTTTAGTAAGTAACTGAGGTGAGCGAGTGCAGATAACAGCGCTGCAACTTGAAAGATGACGGGTATAAAGGGTTACGCCCGGTGCAGTGAGTAATAAGGAAAAATTGATGAGTTTGCTTCCGGTTATGGTCATTTTCGGACTGTCGTTCCCCCCGGTATTTTTTGAATTGCTGGTCTCGCTGGCGCTGTTTTTCTTGCTGCGCCGTCTGCTGCAGCCTACCGGGATCTACGATTTTGTCTGGCATCCAGCGCTGTTCAATACCGCGCTGTACTGCTGTTTGTTCTATCTGATTTCATGTCTTTTCGTTTGAGGTCGCTGTGAAAAATTTTTCAATAAAAATAACCCGAATCGCGATCACTCTGATTCTGGTCCTGCTGGGGATCGTCGCCGTATTCAAAGCCTGGGTGTTTTACACCGAGTCCCCCTGGACGCGTGATGCCAAGTTTACTGCCGACGTGGTGGCGATAGCGCCGGACGTTACCGGGCTGCTGACCGACGTGCCGCTGGTGGATAACCAGTTGGTCAAGAAAGGGCAGGTGCTGTTGGTGATCGACCAGCCGCGCTACCAGCAGGCTCTGGCGGAAGCTAACGCCGACGTGGCCTACTACCAGACCTTGGCAGCGGAAAAAAGAAGGGAGGCGGGCCGTCGTGTTCGCTTGGGCGTGCAGGCGATGTCGCAGGAAGAAATAGACCAGGCGAATAACGTTCTGCAAACCGTAGAACATCAGTTGGCGAAGGCTGTAGCGACGCGTGAACTGGCGAAGCTGGACCTGGAACGTACCACGGTGCGCGCACCGGCCGATGGCTGGATCACAAACCTGAACGTGCATGCCGGTGAGTACATTACCCGTGGTTCAGTCGCTGTGGCGCTGGTGAAGAAAAACAGTTTCTATATTTTGGCCTATCTGGAAGAAACCAAGCTGCATGGTCTGAACAAAGGCGATCGTGCGGAAATTACCCCGTTGGGCAGTAACCGTATCATGCATGGCACCGTCGACAGCGTGGCTGCCGCCGTCAATAACAGCAGCAGCACCGTGAACAGCAAAGGGCTGGCGTCGATCGACAGCAACCTGGAGTGGGTGCGCCTGGCACAGCGCGTGCCGGTGAAAATTCTGCTGGATGACAAAGACCAATTGCATCCGTACCCGGCAGGTACCACGGCTACCGTGGTGATCACCGGCAAGAACGATCGCGCTACCGACAGCGGCTCGCCTTTTGTGCGTTTGATGCATCGGCTGCGTGAGTTCGGTTAATGAATAACCCAACCTTTATCAGGCTGAGATTTGCCTTCAAGCTCAGCTTTGCCATTGTGTTTGCCCTGTTTGTCGGCTTCCACCTCAATCTGGAAACGCCACGTTGGTCGGCGATGACCGCCGCCATCGTGGCCGCCGGCCCGGCCTTTGCCGCCGGTGGCGAACCCTTCTCCGGCGCTATCCGCCACCGCGGCTGGCTGCGTATCATCGGTACCTTTATCGGGTGTTTCGTCGGTCTGGCGATTATCGTCACTACGGCGCGTGCGCCCGTTGTGATGCTGTTGTTGTGCTGTATCTGGGCCGGTTTTTGTACCTGGTTGTCCTCGCTGATTAAAGTCGAGAATTCTTACGCCTGGGGGTTGGCCGGTTATACCGCGCTGATCATTATCGTGACGGTTGCCACCAGCGAATCCCACCTGCTGGAAGCGCCGCAGTTCGCCATTGAGCGCTGCAGCGAGATCGTGCTGGGGATCGTCAGCGCAGTGCTGGCGGATCTGTTGTTCTCGCCGCGATCGATCAAGCAGGATATCGATCGCGCGGTGGATCAACTGTTGGTGGATCAGTACCGCTTGATGCAGATGTGCATCAGCGATGCCGAGAAAGAAGACATTGACCGCGCCTGGAGCAACCTGGTGAAAAGCACCACTGCGCTGAACGGCATGCGCAGCAACCTGATGATGGAGTCTTCACGCTGGCAAAAGGTGAACCGTCGTGTTCAGGCGTTGCATACGCTGTCGCTGACGCTGATTACCCAGGCCTGCGAGACGTATTTAATCCTGCTGAATCATCCGGATGCGGTGAAAGAGAATATTCGCGAACTGCTGATGGTGCCGGCGGATACCCCGCAGGAAATTCACAAGCGCATGAAGCTGTTGCGCCAGGTGCTGACCACCAACCGCACCGACGAAACCTTGCTGACCATCAGCAGTTGGGTCGGGGCGGCCACGCGTTATCTGTTATTGGCTAAAGGCGTGCACACCAACAGCAGCATCAGTGCGGTGGAAGAAAGTGTGCTGAGCAGTGAGGTGGTGATCAAACCGACGTCGGCGGAAGGTCATCACGCGATGATCAACGGTCTGCGTACCTTTGTGGCGACGACCTTCGGCAGCCTGTTGTGGCTGTGGACCGGTTGGACCTCCGGCAGCGGTTTTATGGTGATCATTGCGGTGATCACCTCGCTGGCGATGCGTACCCCCGCGCCACGTATGGTCGCAATGGATTTTGTGCTGGGCATGCTGGCGGCAATCCCGGTCGGTTCGCTGTTCTTTATGGTGATCCTGCCGGCGACTCAGCAAAGCATTTTGCTGCTGTGCCTCAGCCTCGGGCTGCTGGCGTTTTTCATCGGTATCGAAGTGCAGAAAAGGCGGCTGGGTTCGCTCGGCTTGCTGGCGGGGACCATCAACATTTTGGTGTTGAGTAACCCGATGGAATTCAACGTCACTCAGTTCCTCGACGGTGCGCTTGGCCAGTTCCTCGGTAGCTGCGTGGGGTTGATGGTGCTGTTGCTGATCCGCGATAATTCACGTGAGCGCACCGGCCGCACGCTGCTGAACCAGTTTGTCAGCAGCGCAGTATCGGCACTGACCACCAAGGCGTCGCGCCGTCGGCAAAACCATCTGCCGGCGCTGTATCAGCAGCTTAACCAACTGCTGATGATGTTCCCGAACGACATTGCCAAATACCGGCTGGCGTTGAACCTGATCATTGCTCATCAGCGCATGCAGCGGGCGGAGATCCCGGTTAGCGAGGAACTTTCGGCGTTCCACAAGCAGATTCGCAACACTGCCGATCATGTGGTTTCGGCCAAGAACGACGTGAAGCGCGCTTACTATTACGATCGGCTGCTGGACGAAATGAATGACTATCAGCAAAAGCTGGTGGATTATCACGCACCGCTCAGCGTTACCGATCCGGTAAAACGCCTGGCCGGCATGCTGCATCGCTACCGCCACGCGTTGATCGACTGATACGCCAAACGCCCCCGCCGGGGCTATACTTGCCTGATAGAGGCCTGTTTCAGAGTTGCACTGAGTGCCAGACGCGCTGCACAATGGCATGATTAGCTTGAACGGGTGTTGCAGGTTGTGGGGCGTGGTTTCCCTGAAGTGAAAACGTTACATACCAGTCATCTCTGCTTCATCCTCTTCATCTATAAATCCAACTAGCATGGGTGCCGGTGCACCCTTGTCGGCCATAATTCAGGGACAGCAATGAATAAGCGGATCCTCGTGGCGGTAGTTATCGCCATTGTGATAGCCGGTTTTAGCGCACTGCGTGGTAACGATCGGGCGATTACCAACGTACCGGCGGTGGCCGAAGGCCAGAGTATTGACCAACTGACGCAGCAAAAAAGGGTGGTGAGCTACCTGCAGCAGCATCAGCGGCTGCCGGATTATTACATCACCAAAAAACAGGCGCGCGAGCAGGGATGGGATGCACGTAACGGCAACCTGTGTTCGGTGCTGCCGGGCAAGGCAATTGGTGGCGACCGTTTCTCAAACCGTGAAGGACAACTGCCTGCGGCCCGCAGCCGGGTATGGCGCGAGGCGGATATCAATTACCAATGCGGCCGGCGTGGTGCCGATCGCCTGCTGTATTCCAGTGATGGCCTGATTTTTGTCACGCGTGACCATTATAAAAACTTCATTCGGGTGGAGTGAGCTTGATGGCAAAAGTAGAGTTCGATTTTAATCAGATTAGCGATCTGCCGGCGTTTTACCGCGATTTTGCGCATAAGTTTGCACTGGATGAGGCTTTTGGTGCCAATCTTGACGCGCTGTGGGACGTGGTGACGGCGGATATCGGCCTGCCGGTCGAGATTGAGTTTACCCATCTCAATGCCCGCAGCAAACGTCGCTTTGGTGCGATTATCCTGTTGTTTGAAGAGGCGGAAGAAGAACTGGAAGGCAGCCTGCGTTTCAATATCCGTGAAAGCAGCGGTGAACCTGCACATCACCGGGGATGAATCGGGTTCATCCCGTGGTGACGGCGGCGATTATTCGGCGGTTTCGGCCAGATCGCGCAGGTATTGGAAAATTTGACGGTAAGCTTTCGGCGGCTTGTTAGCGGCTTTCTCTTTCTGTGCGTTACGCACCAGTGAGCGCAGCTGCTGACGGTCGGCTTCCGGATACAGCGCCAGAATCGACGGGATCGCGTCATCACCTTCTTCCACCAGACGGTCACGCAGGGCTTCCAGCTTGTGGAACAGCGAAACCTGTTGGTTATGGCGGTTCTTCAGCTTGTCGAGCGCGGTTTGGATCGGCTCTACATCGCGGGCGCGCAGCATTTTGCCAATCAGCTGCAGCTGACGGCGGCGGCCTTCTTTCTTGATCTTCTGCGCCAGCTCAACTGCGGCGCGCAAATCTTCGTCCAGCGGGATGCGTTCCAGCGCGTTTTTACCCAGTTCGACCAGTTCGGTCCCTAGGTCTTTCAGGGCTTCGGCATCACGTTTAATTTCACTTTTACTGACCCAGATAATCTCGTCATCGTCCTCGTCCGTGTTCTCCGGGACATCGTCGAGCCAGTCTTCAGGCTGTTTGTTCATGGTAGGCTCCGTTAAAAAGAGGCTAATCCTAACAGGTTGCCGGCTTTATGCGAAATTCCACGCGGTTCCTGTTAGACTCAAAAGTATAAATCACATGATTTTTGCGCGTGACTCCGCGCGCAACCACGCCGCCACGGCACTTTTCTCAACGATTTTCTGATTAAGTATGGCAGATTGATGAAAGTAGTCACTCAAGTTGCAGAACAGCGCAAGGCGCTGGAACAGGCCGTTTCACAGGCTTTGGAACTGGCGCGCGCCGGTTCTGATGCGGCAGAAGTTGCCGTGACCAAATCTACCGGTATCAGCGTCAGCACTCGCTTTGGCGAAGTGGAGAACGTTGAGTTCAACAGCGATGGCGCGTTGGGCATTACCGTCTATCACCAGCAACGCAAAGGCAGCGCTTCTTCCACCGATCTCAGCCCGGATGCCATTGCCCGCACCGTGCAGGCGGCGCTGGATATTGCCCGTTACACCTCGGTAGATCCGAACGCCGGCCCGGCGGAAAAGGACCTGTTGGCGTTTGATGCACCGGACTTGGATCTGTTCCATCCGGCAGAACTGGACGCCGAACGCGGTATTGAATTGGCTGCTCGCGCAGAGCAGGCTTCGCTGGCGGCTGACAAGCGCATCACCAATACCGAAGGCGGCAGTTTTAACAGCCACTACGGCATCAAGGTGTTCGGCAACAGTCATGGCATGCTGCAAAGCTACTGTTCCAGCCGGCACTCGCTGTCGAGCTGCGTGATTGCCGAGCAGGATGGCGATATGGAGCGCGACTACGCCTATACCATCGGCCGTGCAATGGGCGATCTGGAAAGCCCTGAATGGGTGGGTCAGGAATGTGCCCGCCGCACGCTGTCGCGTCTGGCACCGCGCAAGCTGTCTACCATGACCGCCCCGGTGCTGTTCGCTTCCGAAGTGGCGACCGGCCTGTTCGGGCATTTGGTTGGCGCCATCAGCGGCAGCAGCGTTTACCGTAAATCCACCTTCCTGCTGGATTCTTTGGGCAAGCAGATCTTGCCGGACTGGCTGACCATTGAAGAACACCCGCACCTGCTGAAAGGCCTGGCTTCCACGCCGTTCGACAGCGAAGGTGTACGCACCCAACGGCGCGACATCGTTAAAGATGGCGTACTGCAAACCTGGCTGCTGACCAGCTATGCGGCCCGCAAGCTCGGTATGCACAGCACCGGACACGCAGGCGGTATTCACAACTGGCGCATTGCCGGGCAGGGTAATGACTTTGCCGGCATGCTGAAGCAACTGGGCACGGGCCTGGTGGTGACCGAACTGATGGGCCAGGGCGTTAGCGGTATTACCGGTGACTATTCGCGTGGCGCCGCCGGTTTCTGGGTGGAAAACGGCGAGATCCAGTATCCGGTCAGCGAGATCACCATCGCCGGCAACCTCAAGGATATGCTGCGCAACATTGTCAGCGTGGGCAGCGACATCGAAACCCGCAGCAATATTCAGTGCGGCTCCGTTTTACTGCCGGACATGAAAATCGCCGGTCAATAATGTTCGCCACGGCTGGCCGCTCCCGTTGCCAGCCGTTTCCCCTTCCTCTGTTTTAACCTTGCTTACAAATCTCCGGTTTCGGTTTTCTGCTCCCTTGCCTATGTTTAGGCTGTGCATGCGTCATGGCGTGGTCAATGGCGGCGCACGGCCCTAAAAGGGGACCACTAAAACAATAACTGGAAGGTGAGCAAGCATGTCGAACAAACTGAAAGCGCTGATGGCGCTGGCGCTGCTGGGCGCCAGTTCACTGGCGGTCGCGGCCGATCTGGCCGACGATATGGATACCATCGCAGGCAATTACAAAACGGTGCTGAGCACTGACTCCACGGATACCTTGAAGCAAAGTTTGCAGAACATGCGCGCCGCCGCAGTGGATGCAAAGCAAAGCACGCCGCCCAAGCTGGAGGACAAAGCGGCCGATAGCCCGGAGATAAAAGATTTCCACCACGGGCTGGACACGCTGATCGGTCAGATCGACCAATCGCTGGCGCTGGCCAACCAGGGCAAGCTGGCCGAAGCCAAGCAGGTCGCGCAGGGCTTCAAACAAACCCGCGACGCTAACCACAAGAAGTTCCGCTAACCCCTTTCGCGCCGTTCTGAAGCCAGATAGCAGGACGGCGCCTGCCCCAGCACGCGGCGAAACATGGTGGCAAACGCCGCGCTGCTTTCATACCCCAATTCCAGAGCCACCTGCGTCACGCTGCTGCCTTCGGCCAATTGGGCCAGCGCCAACACCACGCAGGCACGCTGACGCCATTGTGAGAAGGACATTCCTGTCTGAGCGCGAAACAGGCGGCTGAAACTGCGGATGCTCATATACAGCCGCGAAGCCCATGCCTGAGGTGAATCGTGCGCGTCAGGGTGTTGCAGGAATTGCTGGCAGAGTTCGCTCAGCCGCCGGTCCGCCGGCAGGGGGATATGCAGTGGCAGAGGCGGTAGATTGGCCAACTCATGCAGCAGCAGGCTAACCAGCGCGCCATCCCGGCCTTGCTCATCGTAATCCAGTGGCATATCGACGGCGGCCATCAACAGTTGGCGCATCAGCGGCGTTACGCTGACCACCTGGCAATCCTGTGGTGGGTCAACCAACAACGCGGCCGGTTCAATGTACAGGCTGCGGGTCGTGACGCCGACCATTCTTACTTCATGCGCCATCTGTGGGGGCAGCCACACCGCATGCTGAGGCGGCACAATCCAGTTCCCCTGACGGGTGAACACGTGCATTACCCCGGTGGCGCCGTAAAGCAATTGAGCGCGCCGATGCTGGTGCATAGGCAGCAGGTAACCCCTTGGGTAGTCGGTGCCAATAGCAATCACGGGCCTTTGCACCGAGTCGAGATCGTCAATATGTCGATTGCGCATAAAGCTTTTCGCTGAACAGTTGGCCGAAACGCAATGATAGTTGGCCTTTGATATGAAGCAAGCCAAAAGCCGGTGTTTTATGCTGCCGCTCGACATCTTTACTCAGGAGCGCCTGCGGCTATGGTGGATATTATTTTCGTGCTGTTGACCGGCGTTGTTACCGGTATGACGACCATCGTGTTCGGTTTTGGCGGTGGTTTTGTGGTGGTGCCACTGGTTTACCATCTGGTGATCGCCTCGGGGGAACAGCCCGGTCAGGCGATGCATATCGCAGTGGCCACCTCGACGGCGGTGATGATTTTCACGGCAGGTTACGCCACTTTTGCCCAGTGGCGCAGTGGCAACCTGCTGCGTGAAACTCTGGTTCCGCTCATTTTTTATATCGGGATGGGGGCGGTGCTGGGGGCTTTTGCATCCAGCCTGTTGGCGGACGGCACGGTGCGCTTGTTGTTTGTGATTTACATCCTGGTGACGATTGCGGATTGTCTGTTCAGGCCGGGGTTTTTGGTTAAGCCGGTACGCGCTGCACTTTCACCATCGACTCTGTTGATCGGCGGCCCGCTGATTGGTGTCATCGCGACCCTGCTCGGCGTAGGGGGGAGCGTGATGACGGTGCCTCTGTTGCGTCGCCATGGGTTCGAGATGCGGCATTGCGTCAGTTCGGCCAATGCGTTGTCGATCCCTGTCGCCGTCGTGGGGGCATTGATGTACGTCGGTTTGGGATGGAGGGAAATGACAGGGCCGCACTATCTGGGTTACGTCAATCTGGCCCTGCTCGGGCAGTTGGTGACGAGCGGTGTCGTGGGGACGGTGGTTGCCAGGAAGTGGCTGCCGAAGGTCAATGATCGGCTGCATGCCAGAATTTACGTGCTGTTGCTGATCCTGGTTTTGATCGCCATCGGTGTGTAAGAGACAGAAAGGGCGGCTGGTCACCGCCCTGAAAACCGCTTAGCGGTGGTATTCACCCGCCGCTTCCGGCTGGTACAACAGTTCCAGCACTTCGATACGCGCTTCTTCACCGTTCGGCAACTGCCAGGTAATCTGGTTGCCGATGTGCATGCCCAGCAGCGCTGCGCCCAGCGGCGCCATCACCGACAGCTGTTCGTGGCTATCCTTCAGCGAAGCCGGGTAAACCAGCGTACGCACGTGTTCTTCTGCCGTGTGCAGATCGCGGAAACGTACGCGGCTGTTCATGGTCACTACGTTGGCCGGGATCTGGGACGGCGGCAGAATTTCGGCGCGATCCAGCTCGATGTTCAGCGCAGCCGCGACATCGGTGTTGGCAAAGGCCGGTTGTTCCAATAGCGCATCCAGGCGTTCCGCATCCAGCTCATTAATAGTAATGGTTGGCTTGGTCATTCCACTCTCCAGTCAAATCAAAAGGCGTCGGGTAACGCGCCCATAAATTCGGAAAAACAGCACAAAAGCAAAACCCCCGCGCCAGAGGTACGGGGGTGTTGTTGATGTCGAATTGTCTTACCGATAGTAGGCGGTTAAGCCGGGAAAAGAAAGAGATCCCGATCACGAAGCTTTTCACCTCCCTTGGCTCAACTGGAAACCTTTTGTGGCGATATCTTTTTGTAATCTAATTGAATTATCTGGCAGATGCTTATTTTGCGAAATGGATCCCTGACGGTCATTGAATTTCCACTTTCAACTGGAAAAAAACAGAGTACACAGAATATCTCTCCGGGGTTAGGGTAAAGGCATCAGAGAAGGCGGCTTATTCAGGTGATGTGCTGTGCGACTTACGGAATCATGTTTGGATCTAGGGGTGCTGAAAAGTGAATGATGGATCTGCTGCGAGAGAAAATAGTGTACAACCTGATGTCAGCACGGCCGGGGCGATAACCGAACGGGTGCTGGCTGATATTACCGCCATGCTAAACGCCGAAGATATTTATACCAATGCGGTGCAGCAACAGATGCTGGAGTCGCATATTCGCGCCATGGTGTTGCGCTCAATAACCGGCGAGCCATTACCGGAAGTCGATAAATCACTGTTTGACGAGATCTCGGCGGAATCCATGCAAATGGCGGAGCGGGTAGTCGACCAATTTACCACTCTGCCGATTGAAGAGGCTTATTTGCTTTCCGTCCATTTTGAAGTGGCAAAAGATAATAACCAATAGCTTTTACCGAATTAAATTAATCAGGAGAAAATACCATGGGTCAGATTACCGTAGTGATTGGCGATCGTTTGGGTAAAGGTCAGAAAGTGGGTCAGGGTATTGAAAACGCAGGCGGAAAAGCCATCGTGATCCCCGGTGTGGCGGCCGACATGAAGCTGGGTGACGTGATGAAAGCGGAAGGCGCGCAGCTGGGCATTTCTTTCTGCGGCAGCGGCGGTGCCGGGGCCATTACCGCCCAGACTAAATATGGCTACAAAGCCAAATACGGCATGCGTTCCATTGATGAGGGCGTGACGGCAATAAACGAAGGCTGCACCGTATTGGGTTTTGGTTTTATGGATAAAGAAGAGCTGGGTCAAAGACTGGTTGAAGCCTACGTCAAAAAACACGGCAACCCGTAATGAAAGAACAATATACAACGTCGGTAAAGGTGGAGGGTAAGGGCGATAGCAAAGCGAAAGCTTTTGCTTCCGCCTTGGCCAATGTGCAGGGCGCGGTATTAAAATCCACCGGTAATATTCTGCTGCGTATTGAACCGCAGGATGTCAGCGTATTAAAAGCAGAAGAGAAAATAACAAAAGAAAAGTTTCTGTTTTTCTTTCTGCCGCGCGAAAGAAAAAGCTACTTCGTGGCTCTGGAAATAACCGTGAACGTGACAATGATCAATACAGAAAAAGTTGTCTTCGTCGCGAAATAAAAACGTTAGCATAAATCAAAGGGTATACTGATGTTTTTAATCATCTTATTTAAGTCGCTTATTATCGGCGGACTGGTGGGGGTTGGCGTAGGGGCCGGCGCCGCACGTATGTTCCATGCTCCGACGACACAGGGCATGGGAGCTTTCCGCACCTTGGGCGAGTTGAACTCCTGCGAGGGTGACCCGGCTTCCCACTTCTCATTCGGTCTGGGCTTCTTCTTCAACGCCTGGGCGTCTTCCGTGGCAGCAGGGGCCTTCACGCAGGACGTTGACCACCGCATTATTCCACACTGGGGCGCGGCTGCGTTGATGGTCAAAAACCGCAACCTGGCGCAAACGCTGCACGATCCGAAAAAAATGGCTATCGCCTGCGGCATCATCGGCATGCTGGTTGTGACATTCCTGAATACCACCGCTTCCGCCGTGCCTGCCGCATTGCAGGTGACGGCGATCAAGGTGCTGGTGCCAGCAGCAAACCTGCTGGTGAATACCGTGATGCCGGTGATCTTCTGGCTGGCGGCGATCGACGCCGGACGCCGTTCCGGCTTCTGGGGCACCATCTTCGGCGGCCTGGCGCAGCTGATTATGGGCAACGCCGTACCGGGGCTGGTGCTGGGCATCCTGATCGGTAAAGGCGTGGAAGAGAGCGGCTGGAACAAAATCACCAAGATCATGATGGCGGTGATCGTGCTGCTGTTCGTGCTGAGCGGGTTCTTCCGCGGCTTCGACATGAAAGTCCTCGAGTCCTTCAGCCTTGGCGTGCCGGGTTGGTTGGACGCCATTCACAACACCCTGAGCGGTAAATAAGGAGCTGGATAATGGAAGAACAAACCCAAAAAGGCTTCTGGTATGCCGACTGGTCATTCCCGATTTTTGTCGGTCTGCTTTCCTCAGGCGTGTTCGCCGGAACACATATGTACTACCTGTACGGCATCGGCGCGTTTAACGAAGTGGCCTTTGTTTCCATGCTGCGTGCGGGAATGGACACTGGCGTTTACGGTGCCGTGGCGGCCTTCGGGGCCAGCTTCCTGTTTGCGCGCATCATTGAAGGTTCGCTGGTGGGGATCCTGGACATCGGCGGTGCGATCCAGACCGGCGTGGGGCTGGGGGTTCCGGCGCTGTTGCTGGGGGCGGGGATCATTTTCCCGGTCGCTAACTTTGCCGCCTCGCTGGTGACCGGCCTGGTGATTGGCCTGGCGATTGGCTACCTGATCATTTTGGCGCGTAAATTTACCATCAATCAGAGCAACTCCACCTACGGGGCGGACGTGATGATGGGCGCCGGTAACTCCTCAGGGCGTTTCCTGGGGCCGTTGATCATCTTGTCGGCGATGACCGCTTCCATTCCGATCGGTATCGGCTCGCTGCTTGGCGCCTTGCTGTTCTATATCTGGAATAAGCCGATCACCGGTGGGGCGATCCTCGGTGCGATGCTGTTAGGGGCCATTTTCCCGGTAGCTATCGCCTAATCACGAACGTGATTGCTGGGGGCGGTACCGGGTGCCGTCCCCAGGCTGTAAAAGGAGTAATGCGGTATGTATGACTTAGTAATCACAGGCGCCAGACTGGCGGATGATCGGCTGGTGGATCTGGCGGTCAAAGACGGCAAGATTGCCGAAGTGGGGCAATTGGCCGATGACGTCCACGCCCATCGAAAACTGGATCTGGCGGGTAACTGCCGCCTGAGCGCCGGCTGGATCGACTCCCACGTGCACTGCTACCCCTCTTCGCCGATTTACCATGACCAACCGGACTTGGTCGGGACGGCCTGTGGCGTCACCACGGTGGTGGATGCCGGCAGCACCGGCACCGACGACGTGGATGCGTTTTATACGCTGACGCGCAGCAGCAAAACCAACGTTTTCGCCTTCCTGAACATTTCGCGCATCGGCCTGCTGCGTCAGAACGAACTGGCTGATTTGGCAGACATCGACAAACAGAAAGTCAGCCGGGCGATCGACAAACATGCCGGTTTTGTCATCGGCATCAAGGCGCGCATGAGCAGCAGCGTCGTTGGCCAGAACGGCATCCGGCCGCTGGTGCTGGCCAAAGAGATCCAGCAAGAAAATAACCTGTTGCCGTTGATGGTTCATATTGGCAATAACCCGCCGGATCTGGATGAAATAGCCGATCTGCTAACCCGTGGCGACATTATCACTCACTGCTACAACGGCAAACCGAATCGCATTCTGACGCCGGCGGGCACGCTGCGTGAGTCTATCCAGCGCGCGCTAAAGCGCGGCGTCCTGCTGGATGTTGGCCACGGCACCGCCAGCTTCAGCTTCGAGGTGGCGCGCCAGGCGATAGCGCTCGGCATTTTGCCGCATACCATCAGCTCCGATATCTACTGCCGCAACCGGATGGCCGGGCCGGTACACAGCCTGGCGACGGTGATGTCCAAATTCTTCAGCGTTGGGCTATCGCTGCCGCAGGTGATTGCCTGCGTTACGGAAAATGCCGCCTCGGCGCTGCACCTGTCCCATAAGGGGCGACTAGAACCGGGCTGCGATGCCGATTTCACGCTGTTCGAGCTCCGTCAGGGGCCACAGGTGTTCGCCGATTCAGAAGGGCAGTCGGCCGAGGGTCAACAATTGCTGGTTCCGCTGGCCGCCGTGGTGGCCGGGGAAATCCTATTAACCGATGAAGGGAAAGCCGCTCATGTCTTCGATTTATGAAAAATATAATTTAAAACAGGTCATCAACACTTCAGGTCGCATGACTGCACTCGGCGTGTCTACGCCGCGCCAGGACGTCATTGATGCCGTGGATTACGGCATGAACCACTACTTCGAAATCAAGGATCTGGTCGACAAAACCGGCGCTTACATCGCCAATTTGCTGAATGTCGAAAGCGCGGTGGTGGTTTCCTGCGCCTCGGCGGGCATTGCCCAGTCAGTGGCGGCGCTGATCGTCAAAGACAACGCCAACTTGTTGGTGAACCTGCACTCTGCACCTATTACCGTTCCGCGCGAAATCGTGTTGCCGCGCGGTCATAACGTCAACTTTGGTGCGCCGGTCGATACCATGGTGGCGCTGGGCGGCGGTAAGGTGGTTGAAGCCGGTTATGCCAACGAGTGTTCCGCCGAACAGCTCGAGGCCTGCATTACGCCGCAAACGGCGGCGATCCTCTATATCAAGTCACACCACTGCGTGCAGAAAAGCATTCTTTCCGTTGAGCAGGCGGTGGTGGTGGCGCGCAAACATAACCTGCCGCTGATCGTCGATGCCGCGGCGGAAGAAGATCTGCTGTGCTACTACCAGATGGGAGCCGACCTGGTGGTTTACAGCGGCGCCAAGGCCATCGAAGGCCCGACCAGCGGTCTGGTGATTGGAAAGAAACAGTACGTCGAATGGGTGAAGCTGCAAACCGGCGGTATCGGCCGGGCGATGAAGGTCGGCAAAGAGGGCATCCTCGGCCTGACGCAGGCGATAGAAAGCTACCTGCGGCTGGAGAAAACCACCGGGCAGCAGATGGTTGAAAGAATGACGCCGTTTATCGACAGTCTGAATACCCTGACCGGTATCAGTGCCAAAACCGTTTGGGACAGCGCCGGGCGTGATATCGCACGGGCAGAAATCACGTTCGACGAAGCGGTGCTGGGATGGTCGACCTACGACATTGTGCAGGCGCTGAAAACCGGCGAGATCGCTATCTACTTCCGTGGCTATAAAGCTAACGAAGGCAAGATTGAAGTGGACGTGCGCAGCGTTGATCAGCAACAGCTGATGACCGTTTTCACCTGTATTAAAAATCTGTTCACGGAGAAACAAGCATGAAGCTGCAACCTAACTACTATCGCGATCGCGTGTGCCTCAACGTGTTGGCCGGTTCGAAAGACAACGCGCAGGAGATTTATGCGGCGGCAGAAGGGCATGTGCTGGTAGGGGTGCTTTCCAAGAACTACCCGGACGTCGACAGTGCAGTTGCGGACATGCAGCGTTATGCGCGTCTGATAGAAAATGCGCTGTCGGTAGGCTTGGGCGCAGGCGATCCTAAACAATCGGCGATGGTCAGCCTGATTTCCCAGCGGGTACAGCCGCAGCACGTCAATCAGGTGTTTACCGGCGTGGGCGCTAGCCGTGCGCTGCTGGGGCAGAATGACAGCGTGGTGAACGGTCTGGTGTCGCCAACCGGCCGCGTTGGCTGGGTAAAAATTTCGACGGGGCCGCTGAGCGCTGCCGCGCCGGACGGCATTGTGCCGGTGGAAACCGCCATCGCCTTGTTGAAAGACATGGGCGGTAGCTCAATCAAATATTTCCCGATGGGCGGACTGGCATGCAGAGAGGAATACGAGTATGTCGCCAAAGCCTGTGCCGAGCATGACTTTATGCTGGAACCGACCGGCGGTATCGATCTGGAAAACTTCGAGCCGATCGTCGAGATCGCATTGGCTGCCGGCGTGAAGCGCGTGATCCCGCACATCTATAGCTCAATCATCGACTCCAGCACCGGTAACACCCGCCCACAGGACGTGAAAACCCTGCTGGCGACCACCAAAAAGCTGGTGGGTTAAAGCACATTATCGGATGACGTAAGGCAGGGAGGCGCAGGCTCTGTATCCCCAGGCGCGGGCACACCGCGCCGCTATCTTTCCCCTCTGGCTTTCAAGTTGCAGCTAACAACGCGGTGGCTTGAAAGATGACGGGTATACCATCAGGATAACTATGCGAAACTGGCAAACATCTTCCACCCTGCGAACTGCAGTCACTCTGGCGCTGCTGGCGATGGCTAGCCCGGCGCTTCATGCTGAGGATGCAATGAAATCTACGTCATCTCATTTTGCTTATATCGGTACTTACAACCCTAACGGCGAAGGCGTTTACCGGGTGCAGGTCGATCCGGTCAGCGGCGCATTGAGCGCCAGAACCCTGGCCAGCAGCCAGCCGAACCCAGCACAGCTTACCGTGGATGCCAAAGGCCAGACGCTGTATGTCGCCAGCGAAGTGGCGGACTTTAACGGGACTCAGCATGGCGGCATTATTGCTTACCGTATCAATCCGACGGACGGCAGCCTGACCCAGCTCAATCAGGTTGATGCGCAGGGGGCGGGGCCGGTTTATCTCTTCCTGACGCCAAATGGTCGTCATCTGTTGGTGGCAAACTATGTCAGCGGCACCGTAGCGGCTTTCCCGGTTGAAAACGACGGCAAGCTGGGCACGGCCAGTTCGGTGCAGCAACAGCAAGGACCGGCAGGGGCCGGCAAGCCTGAGGCGGCGGTGGAGGGCAGCTTTGCTATCAGCGATCACAACGGCCCGCATGCGCATATGATCGCCAGCGATCCGAGCGGCAAGTTTGTGTTCTCCACCGATCTGGGGCTGGATCGTATTTATCAATGGCGCTTTGACGATGCCAGCGGCCAGTTAACGCCGAACGATCCGCCGTGGATCGCGGCATCTTCCGCCGGCGCCGGGCCGCGTCATTTCGTGTTTCATCCGGACGGGAAAACCTTGCTGCTGGTGAACGAAGAGGCTTCCACGCTGACCAGCTACCGTTTTGATAACCAAAAAGGTACTCTGAAACAGTTGCACGTGATCTCTTCGCTGCCAGCCGATTATAAGGGCACCAACTTCGCCGCCGGCCTGGTGCTGAGCGAGGATGGCAAAAATCTGTACGTGGCCAATCGGCTGCATAACAGCATCGCGCAGTTCAGCGTTGGCAGTGGCGGCGAGCTGCATTCGGTGGCGGAAACCTGGACGCGCGGGGATTATCCGCGCTCGTTAACGCTGAGTCCGGACGGGCGCTATCTGTATGCGATGAATCAACGCAGCGATAACATCACCCGTTTCAGCGTGGATAAGGCCAGTGGCAAACTCAGCTTTGTTGAAGGCTATACGCCGGTCGGCAGTCCCTCGCAAATGGTGTTCTTGCCGCTAGCCAAGTAACTTGTTGCCCGCCGGATCCACCTGGCGGGCACTCTAATTGACGGAAAGAGAATGGTGCGATTTCCCTACCCGCGTTTGGCCTATCTGTTCGATGCTTTGCAGTCTGAAACCTTGCCGCAGGACGAGTTGGCGAAGCGTTTTGCCGTGTCCACCCGAACCGTGCGGGCTGATATCACCGCGCTGAACGATATTTTGGAAAAATATGGTGCGCACTTTGTGCATAGCCGCGGTGCGGGCTATCGCCTGCAGGTGGATGACGCCAGGTTGTTCAGCGCCCTGCAGCATCAGGAGCGTAAAAAACACGCCACGCCACGCAGCGCACAGGAGCGGGTACACTATCTGCTGGTTCGTTTTTTGACCTCAGCCTTTTCTCTGAAGCTGGAAGATTTAGCCGACGAATGGTTTGTCAGCCGCGGCACGCTGCAAAACGACATGGCTGAGGTGAGAGAGCGCCTGGCGCACTATCAGTTGACCATCGAGACCAAGCCGCGCTACGGCATGAAGCTGTTCGGCTCGGAGATGGCGATCCGCGCCTGCCTGACCGACTTGTTATTCCAACTGCATTTGGCCGATGCCGAGAACCCATTGCTTAACAATGAGATCCTGCAGCAACCGCAGGTGGCGACCTTTGCCGGGCTGCTGCATCCGCTGTTGTCTCAATATGCTATTCGTCTGACCGACGAAGGTGAACAGTACCTGATTTTCTACTGTGCGGTGGCATTGCGGCGCATTACCGACGGCTATCCGTTGCCGGATTTTGACGTTGAGGACGGTGATGACGCTGTGCGTAAGGCTTCTACCTGGCTAGCCGGGGAGTTACGCAAAGCCAGCGGCAAAGAGGTCTCGATGGCGGAGGAGGCTTATCTACGGGTCAACATCGCCGCGCGTCGTGTGCAGGAGGTGCAGCCGACCGAGATCAACGCCGACGATGAAGAAGCGCTGGTGGATTACATCCTGTCGTATATCAATTCGCACTATAACTACAACCTGCAAGGGGACAAGCAGCTGCGGGCCGATCTGCTCACCCACATCAAAACCATGATCACCCGGGTGAAATACCAGATTAATATCCCCAACCCGCTGTTGGCGAACATCAAGCAGCACTACCCGATGGCCTACGACGTGACGCTGGCGGCCGTATCGAGCTGGGGAAAATACACGCCTTATACCCTGAGTGAAAACGAGATCGGCTATTTGGTGCTGCACATTGGCGTTGGCCTGGAGCGGCATTACAACATCGGTTATGAGCGCCATCCGCAGGTGATGTTGGTCTGCGATACCGGCAACTCGACGGTCCGGATGATCCAGGCGCAAATCGCACGCAAATACCCGCAGTTGGTGATGACGCGCATCGTTTCGCTACGCGATTACGAGGTGCTCAATCATATCGACGAAGACTTTGTCATTTCCAACGCGCGGGTCAGTGAAAAGAACAAACCGGTGGTGGTGATGTCACCGTTCCCGACCGAATACCAGCTAGAACAGTTGGGTAAGCTGGTGCTGGTGGATCGCACCAAGCCCTATATGCTGGAGAAGTTTTTCGACGCCGACCATTTTATGGTGGTGAACGAGCCGCTGACTCAGGCGCAATTGTTCCAGAAAGTGTGCAGCCAGCTTGAGCGCGAAGGCTACGTGGGTGATGACTTTTATCCGTCGGTCGTAGAGCGCGAGGCGATAGTTTCCACGCTGCTGGGCGAGGGGATCGCACTGCCGCACTCGCTGGGCCTGTTGGCGAAAAAAACCGTGGTGGTGACGTTGCTGGCGCCGCAGGGTGTGGTCTGGGGAGAGGGCGAAATCGCCCACGTGATCTTCCTGTTGGCGATCAGCAAAAGCGATTACGAAGAAGCGATGGCTATTTATGAGCTGTTTGTCACCTTTGTGCGCGAGCGGTCAATGAGCCGCCTGTTGGGCAGCAACAACTTCGATAGCTTCAAGGCGGTGGCGCTGGACTGTTTGAGCCGGATCTAGGACTGGAGGGCCCTCTCTAACGGGCTTCAGGCAAGAACAAGGCCGGCGGCAGGTTGAAACGTTTTGCCAGCGCCATGATATGGGGGATGGTCAGCGATCGCTTTCCGCTTAGAATTTGGCTCACCAGTGACTTTTTGCCGATCTCCTTTTCGAAGTCGCTTTGACTGAGGCCATATTGCTCCATCAGCACGCTCAGCGCGGCTACACCTTGTGGTAGCTGTGCGATACGCTGATTGAACTCTGCAAAATCAGGGCTGTTATCTTCATACTCGACGATCTTGGCTGCCAGAACGTCAATCAGCGGGTGGCGCTCGTCGGTTTCAAGCAGGTGTTCCACTAACGCCAGAGCATCACGGTAATCCTGTGGCGAGGTGCTGCCACCTAACAAGGGTATGGCGCGTAACAGCTCATGGGTGGCCTTAAGCGCATCGGTGATCATTTTGGGTTCCTCCGGTACTGCTGCAGTAATCTGTCGTACTCTGCATGAGTCACTATCTGTTTAACAAATATTTTCTGGGTATCAAAACTGGCAAAGAATAAGATCCTGAGATGATTTCCTCCGACATCAATGACCCACCATTTTGCTTTGTACTTCATTCTGTCCAGGCTGGGGAAAAGGGATTTTAAATCTTCCGGCGTATGAAATGTCCCCCGGCGCAGCGTTTTGTAGATTGTGTTGAGAGAGGCTGCTTCGTTGGGGTAGCGGATTGCGGCCTCGTTGAACGGTTCCCTTGAAATTATATGCATCTCTCCCTCATCCATGCCCTGTCATCATTGTAGCGGCTGAATCGCTAGTTCACAAATTGTAAACTTCCTTTTTGTCTCTGCGGCGAGCGGCGGCGTAACTTGTCGGTAGGGTTTAGTATTTTGCCGTTGAGAAACCACTATAGATTTATTATTAAATAATAAAATCATGTGATTATGCTTATTACAATCGTTGGGATCGGGTTTGCAGAGAGGCAAGGTGTTTCTATTTAGCATGCATCGGGAATTGGGGATGTCTCACAAATGCTGAACGCGCCTTGATGGGCGCGTTCTTGATATTGGCTTCTTCGCTGCGGGGAAGCTAGTCTTCGTCAAAACCGGAATTAATCAGTTCAATCACCGCGGCCAGCGCTTTCACCTCATCCGGGCCGGTGGCTTCCACCTCGATATGGCGTCCTTGCGCAGAGTCCAGCATCAGCAGCGCAATCACGCTGCTGGCCTCGGCCTCGGTGCCGCTGTCGTTGCGCAGCATCACTTCGGCATCAAAACTCTGCACCAGCTCGAACAGCTTCATCGCCGGGCGGGCGTGCATGCCCAGTTTGTTTTTGATTTCAACCGTTTGCTTGACCGTCATTGTTTGCGTTTTTCCAGCGTGCGGTGGCGTGACTGTACGTTCTTGCCGCGTGAGCGGAAGTAATCGGCCAACTGTTCCGCTACGTAGACTGAACGGTGTTTACCGCCGGTACAGCCAATGGCCACCGTCAGATAGCTGCGGTTGTTGGTTTCCAGCATTGGCAACCACTGTTCCAGATAGCTGCGGGTCTGGTAGATAAAGTTGTGCACCTCAGTGTGACGATCGAGGAATGAGGCGACGGGTTTATCCAGGCCGGTCATCGGGCGAAGTTTAGGATCCCAGTGTGGGTTCGGCAGGAAACGTACGTCGAACACGTAATCGGCGTCGATCGGGATACCGTGCTTAAAGCCGAAGGATTCAAACACCATGGTCAGCTCGCGCTCGCGTTTGCCCAGTAAACGGGTACGCAGCATTTCGGCCAGTTCATGCACCGACATTTCCGAGGTGTCGATGATCAGATCGGCTCGTGAACGCAGTGGTTCCAGCAGATCGCTTTCTTCATCGATAGCGCTTTCCAGCGACAGGTTCTTGCTGGACAGCGGGTGCAAACGGCGAGTATCACTGTAACGACGAATCAGCGTGTTGCGATCGGCGTCGAGGAACAGCAACTGCGGCGAAAAGCTGTCCGGCAGTTGGGTCATCGCATATTCAAACACTTCCGGCGATTCCGGCATGTTACGCACGTCGATGCTTACCGCCGCGGAGCTGTTGCGTTCCGCCAGCGTATTGGCAAGCTGCGGCAGCAGTACCACGGGCAGGTTATCAACGCAGTAAAAACCCATGTCTTCCAGCGCCCGCAAGGCGACGGATTTCCCTGAACCGGAACGGCCGCTGACAATCATCAGCACCATGTGGCAACTCCCCCTGGCATCTCAGTGGCGTTTATCGCCACCGTTAGAAACTTTATTATTCCGATCTGAACCGGAATCCATCATGGCTAAACAGTATCGTTATCCGGGCTGGAAGTCACGCCAGCCGGGCGTTACTCGGTGATGATTTGGTAAAGCTCTTCGTCACTTTGCGCCGCGCGCAGGCGGCGGCATACTGTTTTGTCGGCCAGACGCTTGGCGACCAGAGACAGGGTATGCAGATGGGTTTTACATTGGTCGGCCGGCACCAGCAGGGCGAACAGCAGATCGACCGGCTGGTTATCAATGGCGTCGAAGGCGATAGGTTGGTCGAGACGAATAAACACGCCAACGGCCCGCAGTGTGTCCTCTTCCAGTTTGCCATGGGGGATGGCGATACCGTTGCCGATACCGGTGCTGCCCATGCGCTCGCGGGTGAGAACCGCGTCAAATACCACCTGGGGTGGCAGATTGAGCTGTTTGGCGGCCAGTTCGCTGATAATTTCCAAAGCCCGTTTCTTGCTGGTGCAATGTACGGAGCTTCTGGTGCACTCGATATTTAATACCGAGCTTAACTGCATTGTTTCGTTGTTCATCTCATCTTCACTTAAAACCACACCAGCAAGCAGGCTTGTGAGGTGATTTTTCGCCTTGTTTAACCCTGATGGCTTATCGGCGCGTACCCAAACAGGTAACGCGCCGATGGCCGAGGCTACGTTTGAGCCGTACCCGCTGACGGAAACGGCCCAGAATGTCAGTGTTGTTTCAGTTTGTCTTTATGTTTGTTCAATTGACGCGCCAGTTTGTCGATCAGGGTATCAATTGCCGCATACATGTTCTCGTCTTCCGAGGTGGCGTGCAACTCGCCTCCATTCACGTGCACCGTCGCTTCCGCAATCTGCTGCACTTTTTCCACACTAAGCACGACATACACCTGATTTATGCGGTCAAAATACTGTTCGAGTTTGGCGAACTTGGTGTTCACGAACTCACGCAAGGGTTCGGTGATTTCGATGTGGTGTCCGGTAATGTTGAGCTGCATAGTGTCTTCCTTCTCAATAGAGGTCAAACCAACTGTTTACGCTGGTTGGACGGCGGGATGGACAAAGACTCTCGGTACTTGGCGACGGTACGCCGCGCCACGATGATCCCCTGATCGGAGAGCAGGGTAGCCAGCTTGCTGTCGCTGAGCGGTTTGGCGGGGTTTTCCGCCGCAATCAATTTCTTCACCACCGCCCGGATCGCCGTAGAGGAAGCTTCGCCCCCGCTGTCAGTATTCACGTGGCTTGAGAAGAAATATTTCAATTCGAAAATGCCGCGCGGACTGTGCAAAAACTTCTGCGTGGTCACGCGTGAGATTGTCGATTCATGCATCTCCACGGCCTGAGCGATATCCGCCAGCACCATGGGCTTCATAAATTCCGCGCCTTGCTCAAAGAACGCCTGCTGCTGCTCGACGATGCAGCGCGAAACTTTCAGCAGGGTGTCGTTGCGGCTTTCCAGGCTCTTGATCAGCCATTTCGCTTCCTGCAAATTGCTGCGGATGTACTGACCGTCGCTGTCGTTACGCGCGCTATTGCCCAGCGCAGCATACTGCTGATTGATCTTCAGCCTTGGGATGCTGTCGCTGTTGAGCTCGACCGTCCACACATCCTGCACTTTGCGTACCAGCACGTCCGGGATCACGTACTCAGATTCGCCGGTGTTGATCGACTGGCCTGGACGCGGATCGAGTGACTGGATCAGCAACATCGCTTCTTTCAGTGTATCTTCTTTTGAGCGCGTTGTTCGCATCAGGCTGCGAAAGTCGTGGTTAGCCAGCAAGTCCAGATGTTCGCTGATGATCAGGCGCGCTTCCGCCAGGTAAGGCGTGTCTTGGGCGTATTGGGATAGCTGAACCAGTAGACAATCGCGCAGGTCGCGCGCCGCGACGCCAACCGGATCAAACCGCTGTACGCGTTTCAATACCGCCTCGACTTCGTCCATTGTCACATTCTCGTCACCCATGCTCTCCAGAATGTCTTCCAGCGGCACGGTGAGATAGCCGGTGTCATCGACGGCGTCGACGATCGAGGTGGCAATGGCAGCATCGGTATCGGAAAACGGCGTCAGATCCACCTGCCACATCAGGTAATCCTGCAGGGTTTGGGTGGTTTCACCCTGATACACCGGCAGTTCGTCGTCACTGTAATCGGTGCGAGTTCCTGACGGAGTTCCGGCGGTATAGATCTCGTCCCAGGTGGCGTCCAGCGGCAGCTCTTCGGGCATGTCCTTTTGTTCCAGCGCCTCCCGGGTATCCAAACCTTCGGTTTCGGTCGTCTCTTTCGCGTCGATTTCTTCGTGCAGATCGGTCTGTTCAAGCAGTGGATTGCTCTCTAACGCCAGCTGTATCTCCTGCTGGAGCTCAAGCGTGGACAACTGCAGCAGGCGTATGGCCTGCTGGAGCTGGGGGGTCATGGCCAGTTGTTGGCTAAACCTGAGTTGCAAACCTTGCTTCATATTCTTCAGTCTACTTCCGTTAACAGTCGCCCATCAGGACGCGCCGGTACTCAGAGGCGGAATTCTTCGCCCAGATAAACGCGTTTTACCTGCTCATCGGCCAGAATAGCATCCGGCGTGCCGTGAGCAATCAGTTTGCCCTGGCTGACGATATAGGCGCGTTCACACACGTCCAGCGTTTCGCGCACGTTATGGTCGGTGATCAGCACGCCCAGGCCGCTGTCACGCAAGTGCTCGATAATTTTTTTAATGTCGATAACGGAAATCGGGTCAACCCCGGCGAAGGGTTCATCCAGCAGGATGAATTTCGGGTTAGCCGCCAGCGCACGGGCGATCTCCACGCGGCGACGTTCGCCACCGGACAGCGCCTGGCCCAGGTTGTCGCGCAGATGGGAGATATGGAACTCTTCCATCAGCTCCACCGCACGGTCCGCCCGCTGTTCGCTGCTGAGATCGTCACGGATCTCCAGCACCGCCATCAGGTTGTCGTAAACGCTCAGGCGGCGGAAGATCGAGGCTTCCTGCGGCAGATAGCCGATGCCACGACGCGCACGGGCGTGCAGCGGCAGCAGGCTGATGTCTTCTTCGTCAATCACGATACGTCCGGCGTCACGCTGAACGATACCGACCACCATGTAGAACGTGGTGGTCTTGCCGGCGCCGTTTGGCCCCAGCAGGCCGACGATCTCGCCGGATTTCACTTTCAGGCTGACGTCTTCAACGACTTTGCGGCCCTTGTAGGCTTTCGCCAGGTTTTCTGCGATGAGTGTAGCCATAAGTGATTAGTTACTCTTGTTTTGCCCGTTTTTGTCTTGCAACTGCGACGGTACCAGAACCGTAGTCACGCGCTTGCCTTTATCGCTAAACGCCTGCATTTGCTGCTGTTGCACCAGGTAGGTGATGCGATCGCCCTTGACGTTGCTGTCGAGCTGTTCCAGGTAAGCGTTCCCGGTCAGGGTCACCAACTGAGACGCCACATCGTAACGCACCTTCTGAGCGTGGCCTTTCACCGGCTTGCCGCTGTCTTGCATTTGATAGAAGGTTACCGGGTTGCCGAAAGCTTCAATATAGGTTTTGTTCTGATCGCCGCCCGGGCGGGTGACCACGACTTTGTCCGCTTTGATATCGATGGTGCCTTGCTTGATCACCACGTTATCGGTAAAGGTGCTGACGTTGCTCTGCATGTCCAGAGACTGTTTCAGTGAGTCGATGCTCACCGGCTGATTGGAGTCGGACTTCAGCGCCCATGCGGGGGCGCTGGCGGCCAAAATCAAGCTGCCGATTAACAGATTACGGCTTGGTTTGTTGGTTTTGAATTTCATAGTTGGTCTTAACCTTATCAATCAGCTCAGCGGTCTTGGCCCGCAGGTTCCCACGCATTTTCATGCCGTTAGAGGTGAAGTTCGTCCCGTAGAGCGTCACTTCGTCATCCGAAGACACATCCTGGGTCACCAGGTTCACCTGAGCATTGTCTGTTTTAATTTTTTCCAGCTGCGACGTGGTGGTCAGGCTGTTCACCTCGACGTGGCCGTAAAGATACAGCATCCGGTCTTTAGTCAGTTTGGCGCGGTCGGCGCGAACTGACCAGGTGGCCACCGCGTTTTCATCAAACAGCGTCATCACCGGCTGGGTGAACCAGCTTAATTCATCGGCGGTGTAGTATTTTACGTCTTCCGCCACCAGCTTGTAACTCAGCTTGCCGGTCGGATTGTACACTATGGTGACCGTATGCTGGCTCTGATAAGTCGGGTCCTGGCTGTTCACCGGTCCCGGAGCAGTATCATCACTGAAATCCGTCATGTTCCAGCCAATCAGCGCCAGTGCGATCACTGCCAGCAGCACGGTGATCCAAAGTTTGGTTTTACTCATATCGATAGCCCTTTGGCGTCTTCCAGCTTGTTTTGAGCCAAAAGAATAATGTCGCACAGCTCACGTACCGCACCGCGGCCGCCGGCAATGCGGGTAACATAATGGGCCCGTGGCGTCAGCAGCGGGTGCGCATCTGCCACCGCGACCGCCAGGCCAACCTGCGCCATCACCGGCCAGTCGATCAGGTCATCGCCGATATAGGCGACCTGATCCGCCGTCAGCGACAGTGTATCCAACAGTTCGCGGAAGGCCAAAAGCTTATCGGATTGCCCCTGATAAAGGTGCGTGATGCCGAGCGTTTTAGCCCGGTCTTCCAATAGCTTGGCGGAGCGACCGGTAATGATCGCCACTTCGATATCCGAGGTTTTCAGGCAGCGGATGCCGTAACCGTCGCGTACGTTGAACGCTTTTAATTCTTCGCCATTGTTGCCCATGAAAATCAGGCCGTCTGACAGCACGCCATCGACATCACAAATCAGCAGGCGGATTTTGCCGGCACGCGCCATGACATCTTGCTCTACAGGCCCGTAGCAGGTTTCAACCAGACTCATTGAGTTCTCTTCCATAGTTAAACGACGCCGGCGCGCAGCATGTCATGCATATGTACCACACCCAGCAATTGGTCGCCATCGGCAACCAGCAACGCGGTGATATGGCGCTGCTGCATCAGGTTCAGCGCGTCGACCGCCAGCAGGTTCGGGCGTACCCGCACGCCGCCGAGCGTCATGACATCGACGATCCGCGCTTCGTTGAGATTGATGCCCATATCGAAAATCCGGCGCAGGTCACCGTCGGTGAAGATACCGGCGATTTTCATCAAATCATCGCAGATAACCGTCATGCCCAGATTTTTGCGGGTAATTTCCAGTAGCGCGTCGCGCAGCGATGCATCGGCGCTGACGTGAGGAATTTCATCGCCGCTGTGCATGATGTCGCATACGCGCAGCAACAGGCGGCGACCCAGAGCGCCCCCCGGGTGCGATAACGCAAAATCTTCCGGCGTGAAACCGCGCGCCTTTAACAGTGCGACGGCCAACGCATCCCCCATCACCAGCGTAGCGGTGGTGCTGGTGGTCGGCGCCAGGCCGAGTGGGCAAGCTTCCTGTGGCACCTTGATACACAGGTGAATATCCGCCGCTTTGCCCATCGAACTTTCCGGGTTGTTGGTCATGCAGATCAGCGGGATGCGTTGACGCTTCAAGACCGGGATCAGCGCCTGTATTTCGTTGGACTCACCCGAATTGGAAATGGCGAGCACAATATCCTGTGCGGTGACCATGCCGAGATCGCCATGGCTGGCCTCGGCCGGGTGAACAAAGAACGACGGCGTTCCGGTGCTGGCGAAGGTGGCGGCAATCTTGCAGCCGATGTGCCCGGATTTACCCATGCCCATCACCACCACTTTGCCGCTGCATTCGGCGATCAACTCGCAGGCGCGGGTAAAGTCTGCATTGATGTATTGATCGAGCTGGGCCAGCCCGTCACGCTCAATCTGCAGCACTTCTTTGCCTGCCTGCTGAAAATCAAAGCCCGGTTGCAACTGAATGTTCGACATGCTCATTCCCATCGGTCATACCCGTCATCTCTCAAGTTACAGCGCCGTTACCACTCATCCCGGTGACTTACCTGAGTAAGCACCTGGGGATGAGTGAGTTTGCCGTCTGGCTGCAACTTGAAAGCTAGAGGCTATAGCTAAATGAATTGAAAGGGTTAAAAAACAGCACCGCAAGGTACGCAATAAAACCACATAATAACAGAGCGCCGGCCAGATGGCCGATGCGATGTTTGCGCCCGATGCACAGGGCGCTGAGCACAATGCTGACCGCCAGCATCACCCAGTAATCGCGATGGAAGGCGGCGCCATCGACGGTCCCCGGAGACAGCAGGGCGGGCACGCCCAGCACGATCACCGTGTTGAAAATGTTGGAGCCGATGATATTGCCAATTGCCATATCATCTTCGCCCTTGAGTGCCCCGGCGATGGACGTCGCCAACTCCGGCAGGCTGGTGCCGATGGCGATGACGGTCAGGCCGACCACCAACTCACTCATACCGAAATAGTGCGCGATGACCGTGGCGTTATCGACCACCATTTTGGAAGACAGCGGCAGAATGATAAATGCCAGCACCAGCCACAGTATCGCCACGGTGTTGCTGCTGTCCTGCGGCAGTTCGGCGATTTGCTCCACGGTCAGGCTGTCGCTGCCTTCGCGCTGCGCCAACCGGGCAATTTTCAACATCAACAGAATAAATACCGCGGCGGCGGCCAACAGCAGCACGCCATCCAGCCGGCTCAGCGTGCCGTCCATCAGCACGAAACCGCACAATACTGTGACCGCCAACATCAGCGGCAGTTCGCGCCGCAACACTTCGGATCGCGCCGCCAGCGGGTGTATCAGCGCGGCAACGCCGAGGATCAGTAAAATATTCGTGATGTTGGAACCTAGTACGTTCCCCACGGCCATATCTATTTGCCCATTCAGTGCCGCAGTGGTCGACACGAACAGCTCCGGCAGTGAAGTGCCTATGCCGACGATGGTCATACCGATAATCAGCGGTGGCACGCCGAGTGAACGGGAAATCACCGCAGCACCGTAAACTAAGCGGTCTGCACCATATACCAGTAAAAATAAACCAACGATTAATAAAGCTATCGCGAGAAACATGCAGGGTCCTTTGTTGGGTATCATCCCGGTTCGTTGGTTAAAAGCCGTAATTCGGCTATCTTGCTTTGCCCTCCGTTGCGCAGGTTAAAGCCGCAGCAACGGGTTTTCCCGGCTAATATATGAACACTTTCGTTTTTTTTCGTTATGGCGCCAATTTTGACCGGGTGGCGCGTAAAAGTAAAACCTATGGCACCATTGGTAGCGAAATGGCGGTAAGTTTTTGTAAAGATGAGACGCATTGCGCCCGTTGCTTTAACATCGTGGGTAGATTTGGCAAAAATGACCCGTGAAGGATCAATTAACATGCACCAGAAGGCAGAGAATCTGGTCGAAGTTCGCGACATGACGTTCACGCGCGGCGATCGACTGATATTCGAAGATATCAACCTGACGGTTCCCCGTGGCAAGGTCACGGCGATCATGGGGCCGTCCGGCATTGGCAAAACGACGCTGCTGCGTTTGATTGGCGGTCAACTGGCACCGGACAGCGGTGAAATCTGGTTTGATGGCGATAACATTCCCGCGTTGTCTCGCCATCAACTGTATGAAGCGCGCAAGAAAATGAGCATGCTGTTTCAGTCTGGTGCGCTGTTCACCGATCTGACGGTGTTCGAAAACGTGGCGTACCCGCTGCGCGAACATAGCCGTTTGCCGGAGCCCATTCTGCGCAGCACGGTGATGATGAAGCTGGAAGCGGTTGGACTGCGTGGCGCAGCCGATCTGATGCCCAATGAATTGTCCGGCGGTATGGCGCGCCGTGCCGCACTGGCGCGAGCGATTGCGCTCGATCCGGAGATGATCATGTTCGACGAACCTTTCGTCGGCCAGGATCCCATCACCATGGGCGTGCTGGTGAAGCTGATCGATGAGCTGAATCATGCACTGGGCATTACCTGCATCGTGGTTTCGCACGACGTGCCGGAAGTGCTGAGCATCGCCGACTACGCTTACATTGTGGCCGATCATCGGGTGATAGCCGAAGGCACGGCGCAGCAATTACAGAACAATCCTGATGCACGCGTGCGCCAGTTCCTGGATGGTATTGCCGATGGGCCGGTACCCTTCCGTTATCCGGCCGGTGATTATCAGGCCGAGCTGTTAGGTTTAGGGAGTAAATAAGCTGATGTTATTTCAGGCGTTAGCGTCGTTAGGACGCCGTGGCATCAACACCAGCGCCAGCTTTGGGCGTGCTGGGTTGATGCTGTTCAACGCGCTGGTCGGGCGGCCTGAGCCGCGCAGGCAGTGGCCACTGTTGCTCAAGCAGTTGCACAGCGTGGGTGTGCAGTCGCTGCTGATCATCGTGGTTTCCGGGTTGTTTATCGGTATGGTGCTGGGGTTGCAGGGTTATCTGGTACTGACCACTTACAGCGCAGAAGCCAGCCTGGGCATGATGGTGGCGTTATCGCTGCTGCGTGAACTGGGCCCGGTGGTCACCGCGTTGCTGTTTGCCGGGCGTGCCGGCTCTGCATTGACGGCCGAAATTGGCCTGATGAAGGCAACGGAACAAATTTCCAGCCTGGAAATGATGGCCGTCGATCCGCTGCGGCGTATCGTTGCGCCGCGCTTCTGGGCCGGTTTGATCAGCATGCCCTTGCTGACGATGATTTTTGTCGCTATCGGTATCTGGGGCGGCTCGGTGGTGGGCGTAGACTGGAAGGGCATTGACAGTGGCTTCTTCTGGTCGGCCATGCAGGGCGCCGTTGAGTGGAAAAAAGACTTGCTCAACTGCCTGATCAAGAGCGTGGTATTTGCCATCACCGTGACCTGGATTGCCATCTTCAACGGGTATGATGCCGTACCCACCTCTGAAGGGATAAGCCGGGCAACGACCCGTACCGTGGTACATTCGTCACTGGCGGTGTTGGGATTGGATTTCGTGCTGACAGCACTGATGTTTGGGAATTGATTCGATGCAAACGAAGAAGAGTGAAATCTGGGTTGGGGCATTTATGCTGATTGCGCTGTGCGCCATCGTGTTTTTGTGCCTGCAAGTGGCGAACATTAAGTCGATCGGTAACGAGCCAACATACCGCATCTACGCGACCTTCGATAACATCGGTGGTTTGAAAGCGCGTTCTCCGGTGAAAATCGGCGGTGTGATGATTGGCCGAGTGGCTGATATTACGCTCGATCCTAAAACCTATACGCCGCGCGTAGCCCTGGATATCCAGGATAAATACGACCAGATCCCGGACACCAGCTCACTGGCGATCCGTACCTCCGGCCTGTTGGGGGAGCAATATCTGGCGCTGAACGTCGGTTTTGAAGATCCGGATATGGGCACGGCCATCTTGAAAGATGGCGGCACGATTCAGGACACCAAATCAGCCATGGTTCTGGAAGATCTGATCGGCCAGTTCCTGTATAAGAGCGGCGGTCAGGATGATGCTGCCAAAACGGGAGACGCGGCTGCTCAGCCGGCTGCCGGTGCAGCTCCACAAGCCGCTGCCCCTATTCATTAAGAGAGGAAACCTGCATGTTTAAACGTTTACTTATGGTTGCCCTGCTGGTGGTTGCACCGCTGGCGAATGCGGTCGATCAGACCAATCCTTACAGCCTGATGCAAGACGCGGCTGAGAAGACCTTCACCCGTCTGAAAACCGAACAGCCGAAGATCAAGCAGGACCCTAACTACCTGCGTTCCGTGGTGCATCAGGAGCTGATGCCGTTTGTGCAGGTCAAATACGCCGGTGCGCTGGTGCTGGGCCGTTTTTACAAAGAAGCGACGCCGGCGCAGCGTGAAGCCTACTTCACCGCATTCCAGGCCTATCTGGAACAGGCTTACGGCCAGGCGCTGGCGATGTACCACGGCCAGACTTATCAGATTGAGCCAGAGAAGCCGCTGGGCGACGCCAGCATTGTGGCGATCCGCGTGACCATCATCGACAACGGCGGTCGTCCGCCGGTGCGTCTGGACTTCCAGTGGCGCAAAAACACCAAAACCGGTCACTGGCAGGCTTATGACATGATCGCCGAAGGCGTCAGCATGATCACCACCAAGCAGAACGAGTGGGCTTCTACGCTGCGTACCCAGGGGATCGACGGCCTGACCAAGCAGCTGCAGGCGGCGGCGGCTCAGCCGATTACTCTGGATCAGAAAAACTGATGTCAGCTGCACTCAGCTTTGAATCGCAGCAACAGACCCTGATCCTGCGCGGTGCGTTGGATCGGGAAACCCTGTTGCCGCTGTGGGAACAGCGGGAAACGTTGCTGGCGGATAAAACCGCTATCGACGTTACGCAACTGCAGCGGGTGGACTCGTCCGGGTTGGCACTGCTGGTGCATCTGCGCGAACAGCAACGCCAGCATGGCGTTGAATTAAAAATTTCTGGCGCCGGCGATCGCTTGAAAACGCTGATCGCACTGTACAATCTGCAAGCAATAATGCCTGTCGATACCGCTGGTTAGCCCGATTTTCGACTGGATGAAGACGTTTTCTCCCCAGAAAGCCCCTGTTGTACAGGGGCTTTTTCTTTAGTTTAAGAAAACGTCGTATTCCACTAAGATATCAGGCTGATTATGATCCTTTTGATACAGAACTGGATACTATGGAAAATAGCGAGATTAAAGATGTGCTGATGCGCGCATTGGCACTGGAAGAAGCACATGTTACCGGCGACGGCAGCCATTTTCAGGTGATCGTGGTCGGTGAGCTGTTTGCCGCCATGAGCCGCGTCAAGAAACAACAGGCGGTCTATGCGCCGTTGATGGAATACATTGCGGACAACCGTATTCACGCCTTGTCGATTAAGGCGTACACCCCTGAAGAGTGGCAGCGAGATCGCAAACTCAACGGATTTTAAGGCTGTTTGCCCAGCGGGGCGGGCAGCGTCAGTTTAGATAACAGAGAGTAGTCAAATGGATAAATTTCGTGTGCAGGGCCGGACCCGCCTCAGCGGTGAAGTGGCTATTTCCGGGGCTAAAAACGCCGCCCTGCCGATCCTGTTCGCCGCATTGTTAGCGGAAGAGCCGGTCGAGTTGCAGAATGTCCCGAAGCTGAAGGACATCGACACCACCATTAAGCTACTCAGCCAATTAGGCACCAAGATTGAACGCAACGGTTCCGTATTCGTTGACGCCAGCGGCGTGAACGAATTCTGTGCACCCTACGATCTGGTGAAAACCATGCGCGCTTCTATCTGGGCGTTGGGGCCGTTGGTTGCCCGTTTCGGCCGTGGTCAGGTTTCTCTGCCGGGCGGCTGCGCCATCGGTGCGCGTCCGGTCGATCTGCATATTACCGGTCTGGAACAGCTCGGTGCAGAGATCAAACTGGAAGAAGGCTATGTTAAAGCTTCCGTCGATGGCCGCCTGAAGGGCGCACACATCGTTATGGACAAGGTCAGCGTTGGCGCTACCGTGACCATCATGAGTGCTGCCACCCTGGCGACCGGTACCACCGTGATTGAGAATGCTGCGCGTGAACCGGAAATTGTCGATACGGCCAACTTCCTCAACACGCTCGGCGCAAAAATCACCGGTGCCGGCAGTGACCGCATCACTATCGAAGGGGTTGATCGTCTGGGTGGCGGTGTTTATCGCGTTCTGCCGGATCGCATCGAGACCGGTACCTTCCTGATCGCTGCAGCCGTTTCCGGTGGCAAGGTGATGTGCCGTGATACCCGTCCTGATACGCTGGATGCCGTGTTGGCCAAGCTGCGCGAAGCCGGTGCGGATATCGAAGTGGGTGAAGACTGGATCAGTCTGGATATGCATGGCAAACGCCCTAAAGCGGTGACCGTGCGTACTGCGCCACACCCGGGGTTCCCGACCGATATGCAGGCTCAGTTCAGCCTGCTGAACCTGGTTGCGGAAGGCACCGGTGTGATCACCGAAACCATCTTTGAAAACCGCTTCATGCATGTGCCTGAGCTGATCCGTATGGGTGCACACGCTGAGATCGAGAGCAACACCGTGATTTGCCACGGCGTTGAGCAACTGTCAGGGGCTCAGGTGATGGCGACCGATCTGCGTGCATCTGCCAGCCTGGTGTTGGCCGGTTGCATCGCCGATGGCGTGACCGTCGTCGATCGTATCTATCACATCGACCGTGGTTATGAGCGTATCGAAGACAAGCTGCGCGCGCTGGGTGCTAATATCGAGCGTGTGAAAGGCGAGTAATTTGTCTGACGCCGGGGCCTGGCGCCGGCGTAGTCAATGCAGTATTGAGGGCTCGGCATTGCCGGGCCTTTTTAATTGTTATCTTCCGGGAATTCGCCCACCGTCATCTTCAGCGTGATGCGTTTGCCTTCGCGCAGGACCACCACTGGAATTTCTGTACCCGGTCGGATTTCTGCTACCTGGTCCATGGTTTCCAGCACCGATACCGCAGGCTTGTTGTCCACGTTAATGATCACGTCGTTAATATGGAAACCGGCGTTGCCTGCCGGCCCGCCCTGAGTAATTTCAGTCACGATAATGCCCTGCAGGCGATCGATGCCGGAATTGGACGAGCGCAACGGAATAATCTCTTTGCCCTGAATGCCGAAATAACCCCGAATGACGCGACCGTCGCGGATCAGTTTGTCCATAATCTTGGTGGCCAGCTCGATGGGAATGGCGAAACCCAGGCCTTCCGGCGTTTCACCGTCGGTGATTTTGTCGTAGGTCAGGGTATTGATACCGATTAATTCGCCGAGGGAGTTGACCAAAGCACCGCCGGAGTTGCCGCGGTTAATCGAGGCATCGGTCTGCAGGAAGGTCTGACGTCCGGTGGTGCTCATACTGATACGGCCGGTGGCGCTGAGGATCCCCTGAGTCACGGTCTGGCCTAGGTTGTAAGGGTTGCCAATCGCCAGCACGACGTCACCGACGTGCGCGGTGCGTGCGGTATTAATTGGGATCACCGGCAGGTTGCCCTGATCTATTTTCAGGACTGCCAGATCGGTCAGGCTGTCAGAGCCGACCAGCAGCGCCTCATAGCGGCGGCCGTCCTGGACGACCACGGTAATTTGTTGCGCATCCTTGATCACGTGTCGATTGGTCAGGATATAGCCACGTTCATTCATGATCACGCCTGACCCCAGCAACAGCACGTTGGCGGTGCCGTTCATATTGCGGTTGTAGATATTGACTACGGCAGGCGCGGCACGTCGTACCGCCTTATTGTAACTGACGGGTGTTTCATCAAGGGTACTATCATGTTTTTCTGCGAACAAAGCATTGGAAGAACGTAGCACGGGTAAAGCAACCAGCAGCAGGCCGGCAACGATTAGACCAATAACGACGGAACGCAAGAGCTTAGCAAACATGGAGTTTTAGTACGTAAGATGAAAGATACCGGGAGGATAACATGAGAATACCGAGCGCAGTATGTCACCGCGCCCGGTTTTTAAACAAATATACGATCAGCGCAACAGCAGATAAATGGTTTCGCTGCCACGCACGATGTTCAGCGCCATGACCGGTGGTTTGGCTTCAAGCACCTTGCGCAACGCCGTGATGTTCTCAATTCGCTGGCGGTTGACGCCGATGATCACATCGTCTTTCTGCAGCCCGATTTGTGCCGCCGCAGAGCCTTTATCCACTTTATCGATCTTCACGCCTTTTTCACCGCTTGGGATCGCCCCGTTGCTGAGTGAAACCCCCTGCAGAGCTGGGGAGAGCGTTTCGGCATTGGTTGAGGCGCTTTCGCTGTTATCCAGCGTAACGGAAACTTCCTGCGGTTTGCCGTCGCGCAGCAGACCGACCTTGATGGTTTTGCCCGGCGCAGTGGTGCCGACCTTGGCGCGCAGCTCGGCGAAACTGCTGACAGGCTTGCCGTCCACCGAAACCAGGATATCGCCGGCCTTGATGCCCGCCTTGGCAGCGGCGGATTTCGGCAGCACTTCGCTGACGAACGCGCCGCGTTGCGCGTCGGTATTAAAGGCCTTGGCCATATCGGCGGTCATTTCACTGCCTTTAATGCCCAGTAGCCCGCGTTTCACTTCGCCAAACTCGATCAACTGCTGGCTGAGGTTCTGCGCCATGTTGCTCGGAATGGCAAAACCGATACCGACGTTGCCACCGCTTGGCGCCAAAATGGCGGTGTTGATACCGATCAGCTCACCGTTAAGGTTAACCAGCGCGCCACCGGAGTTACCGCGGTTGATGGATGCATCGGTCTGAATAAAGTTTTCCAACCCTTCCAGGTTCAGCCCGCTGCGGCCCAACGCGGAAATAATGCCGGAAGTGGCAGTTTGGCCAAGGCCAAACGGGTTGCCGACGGCCACGGCGAAATCGCCGACCCGCAGTTTATCGGAGTCCGCCATTTTTATAGCGGTCAGGTTTTTCACGTCGTTGAGCTGCAGCAGGGCGATATCGGACTGTTCGTCACGGCCTACCAGCTTGGCGTCCACTTCACGGCCATCGTTCAACTGTACGCTGATTTTATCGGCGTTGTTGATCACGTGGTTGTTGGTCAGCACATAGCCCTTGGCGGCGTCGATGATGACGCCGGAACCCAAGCCTTCAAACGGGCGTGAGCTTTGCTGTTGCCCAGGGCCGCCAGGGCCAAAGAAGCGTCTGAACTCCTCCGGAACTTGCTGGCGTTGTACCTGGGTTCCTTCAACATGCACGCTGACCACTGCGGGCAAGACCTTCTCCAGCATCGGCGCCAGGCTTGGCAGCGGTTGCCCTTGAACGGCGACGGGCATCGCGGCGGTGGCAGCCGGTACGGAGGTCAGTGTGAGGCCAATACTCATTGCCAATGCACTAAGAATTAACGACTTTTTCTTCATTGATAATAGCTCTCTCAATACCTGCCGGTGGAATAGTGATGATAAAGCAGCAGCAATACCATAGTGAAGGGTAAGACCGTGAATTTGCGTGAAAAGTTCACTCAAACGTCTGCGTTAAGGATAGCTCAGCGTGGGGGAAGAAGTATGAGGAGGATCAAAAACCCGTGGGACTGGCCCACGGGCGAAGAACGGCGTTTAGTCGCGACGTGGACGTTCGCCACGCAGCAGGCCTGATGCGCCTTCGGAGTAGTCGCGCGGCATTTCTACCGGCGCCTGGTCGTTATCCGCTTCGGCTTCGGTCAGGCGATAGCGGAACGGATTTTCCTGCATCGGCAGATCCGGCAGCAGGTTGTTGGAGCTTTTCGCCATATGCTGATACAGCTGGCGATAATCGCGTGCCATGTTGTCCAGCAGCTCGGCGCTGCGGGCAAAATGACCGACCAACTCCTGACGATACTCTTCCAGCTCGGTTTTGCTCTTATCCAACTCGTTCTGCAAAACTTGTTGTTGACGTAATTTACGGTTACCAAAACGCATCGCTACCGCACCAATGACGATACCGACCACCAAACCAATCAGCGCATACTCCCAGGTCATGATGACTCCTATTTTGACTTCGTTGTTCCGCAGGGATTTTTCACTTAATAATATCCACTATAACCGTTAACCTTGTCCGAGTGGAATCCTGATGAGCTTTGACCTGATTTTTACAGGGTTTTCAGCGCCGCTCAGAGTGGGCATTTGTGGCGATATGAGGGCTAACCAGCCGTAATATGTCGCGAAAATGGGCTAAATAATTTCTAAGCGTTCTTAGGGAACATCGAACAGATGCAGGCACAATCACCGTTATCACGCTACCAGCGGCTGCTTGCTGCGGGGGAATACCAGGCCGATGAGGTTCAACGCCAGGCCGTCACTCAACTGGATCATATCTATCAGGCCTTGCAGCAAATACCGGCCGTCAGTGCACCTGCCGGCGGTCTGCGCGGCAAGCTGAGCCGTTTGCTGGGCAAAAGCAGCGAAACGGTAAAACAGCGGCCGGTGCAGGGCTTATATATGTGGGGCGGGGTCGGGCGTGGCAAAACCTGGCTGATGGATATGTTTTTCCACAGCCTACCGGGTGACCGCAAGCTACGGCTGCATTTCCACCGCTTCATGCTGCGGGTGCATGAAGAGCTGACCGAATTGCAGGGGCAGGAAAATCCGCTGGAAATCATCGCTGATGGTTTCAAGGCGCAAACCGACGTGCTGTGTTTCGACGAGTTCTTTGTTTCCGATATCACCGACGCCATGCTGCTGGCGACGCTGTTGCAGGCGCTGTTTGCCCGTGGCATCACGCTGGTCGCCACCTCCAATATTCCGCCGGACGATCTGTATCGCAACGGTCTGCAGCGCGCGCGCTTCCTGCCGGCGATCGACCTGATTAACGAGTATTGCGATGTGATGAACGTTGACGCCGGCATTGATTATCGTCTGCGCACCCTGACTCAGGCGCACCTGTATCTGACGCCGCTGGATGAACAAACCCGGCAGACCATGGATCAGATGTTCGTGAAACTGGCCGGCAAGAAAGGCGAGGCGGCACCGGTATTGCAGATCAATCACCGGCCGCTGCAGGTTATCCACGCGGTAGACGGCGTGCTGGCCGTTGATTTTCATACCTTGTGCGAGGAAGCACGCAGCCAGCTCGATTACATCGCCTTATCGCGCCTCTACCACAGCGTTATCCTGTATAATGTGCGCGTGATGGGGCCGTTGAAGGAAAATACCGCACGCCGCTTCCTGGCGTTGGTGGATGAATTTTACGAGCGCCACGTCAAGTTGGTGATCGCTGCCGAAGCCTCGATGTTCGAGATTTACCAGGGCGAGCGGCTGAAGTTTGAGTACCAGCGCTGCCTGTCGCGGCTGCAGGAGATGCAAAGCGAGGAGTATCTCAAGTTGCCGCATCTGCCTTGATTGCCCGGGGGCGCCACCGCCGGTGTCCCCGATTTTCCGCTGCTGGCGATTAATTGCGTTTCCATTCAAAAAGCGTTCGATCTTTGTGAGCGACTTCTCTATAATCTTGCGACCCCACGTTACAACAAAGTTTTTTTTCCCAAAAACTTTATAGTGCCGGCAATGGCTATTCGAAGGGGTAGGTTTGCTGGACTTGTATGGTCGTGTGAGCCTCAACTGTTTTCGAGCGTTTGGGTGTTCACCAACGTGTAACTAATTATTGGGTAAGCTTTCTAATGAAAACTTTTACAGCTAAACCAGAGAGCGTTCAACGCGACTGGTACGTTGTTGATGCAGATGGTAAAACTTTAGGCCGTCTCGCTACTGAACTGGCTCGTCGTCTGCGCGGCAAGCATAAAGCGGAATACACCCCGCACGTTGATACCGGTGACTACATCATCGTTCTGAACGCAGAAAAAGTTGCTGTAACCGGCAACAAGCGTACAGACAAGGTGTATTACCACCACACCGGCCACATCGGTGGTATCAAGCAAGCGACCTTTGAAGAGATGATTGCCCGCCGTCCTGAGCGCGTGATTGAAATCGCGGTTAAAGGCATGCTGCCAAAGGGTCCGTTGGGTCGTGCAATGTTCCGTAAACTGAAAGTTTACGCGGGCAACGAGCACACTCATGCGGCACAGCAACCGCAAGTTCTTGACATCTAATCGGGATTATAGGCAATGGCTGAAAATCAATACTACGGCACTGGTCGCCGCAAAAGCTCCGCCGCTCGCGTTTTCATCAAGCCGGGCAGTGGTAACATCGTAATTAACCAGCGCAGCCTGGAACAGTACTTCGGTCGCGAAACTGCCCGCATGGTAGTTCGTCAACCGCTGGAACTGACTGACATGGTTGGTAAATTTGACCTGTACATCACCGTTAAAGGTGGTGGTATCTCTGGTCAAGCTGGTGCTATCCGTCACGGTATCACCCGTGCACTGATGGAGTACGACGAGACTCTGCGTGCAGAATTGCGTAAAGCTGGCTTCGTCACTCGTGACGCCCGTCAGGTTGAACGTAAGAAAGTCGGTCTGCGTAAAGCACGTCGCCGTCCGCAGTTCTCCAAGCGTTAATTTTTTACTGCTTCGGCAGTGGAATTTACGCAAAAAACCCGGTGCTTCACCGGGTTTTTTTATGCCTGAAAATCACGTTGCTGCTACTAAAATCTTTGGTATATCAGACAATTCAATACGAATTCGCCGCACAGCCCCCACAAAACAAGCAAAATCTGGTAAACTATCATCCACTTTTGCGCCTGTTCGCCATGCAGCAGTTATCAGTTTACCTCCGAGGCCGGTTTTTATGACCTAAGGTTTAGCTGCGAGTTGCTGGCCTGCGGTCAAGATCATTCAGGATAGCAGCCTGTCAGTGGGCTATTCGCAGTATTTTCTAGATAACTTGGAGGTTTTCATGGCTGTCGCTGCCAACAAACGTTCGGTAATGACGCTGTTCTCTGGCCCGACCGACATTTTTAGCCATCAAGTACGTATCGTACTGGCGGAGAAAGGTGTCAGCGTCGAGATTGAGCAGGTTGAGTTGGATAACCTGCCGCAGGATCTGATTGACCTCAACCCGTACCAGACGGTGCCTACGCTGGTCGATCGCGAACTGACCCTGTATGAATCCCGTATCATCATGGAATACCTTGATGAGCGCTTCCCGCACCCGCCGTTGATGCCGGTTTATCCGGTCGCGCGCGGCGAGAGCCGCCTGATGATGCTGCGTATCGAGAAAAACTGGTATTCGCTGATGTACAAAATCGAGCAGAGCAACGGCCAGGAAGCTGAATCAGCTCGCCGTCAACTGCGCGAAGAGCTGCTGGCGATTGCCCCTATCTTTGGTCAGACGCCGTATTTCATGAGCGAAGAGTTCAGCCTGGTGGATTGCTACCTGGCGCCGCTGCTGTGGCGTTTGCCGCAGTTAGGCATTGAGCTGAGCGGTGCTGGCTCCAAAGAGCTGAAAGGCTACATGACCCGCGTGTTCGAACGCGATGCCTTCCTGGCCTCCCTGACCGAAGCCGAGCGCGAAATGCGCCTGCAGACTCGGGGCTAAGCGTCATGGATATGTCTCAGATGACACCACGCCGTCCGTACTTGCTGCGGGCGTTCTATGACTGGTTGCTGGACAATCAGCTAACACCGCATCTGGTGGTAGATGTGACGCGTCCTGATGTGCAAGTGCCGATGGAATTCGCCCGCGATGGACAGATTGTTCTGAACATTGCGCCGCGTGCGGTGGGCAATCTGGAACTGGGCAACGACGAAGTGCATTTCAACGCACGTTTCGGCGGTGTGCCGCGTCAGGTTTCTGTGCCAATGGCAGCCGTGCTGGCGATCTATGCGCGTGAGAACGGTGCAGGCACCATGTTCGAACCGGAAGCCGCTTATGAAGCGGAAGGCGCGTTTGAAGGCCTGGACAATGAGACGATCCCATCGGAAAGCCTGATGTCGGTGATTGATGGCGATCGGCCGGATCTGAGTGAAGATAACGATTCGGACGATGAACCGCCTCCGCCGCCACGTGGTGGCCGCCCGGCACTGCGCGTGGTGAAATAACCTCGCGGTAGTGAACACCAAAGGTCGCTTCGGCGACCTTTTTTATTGCCTGCGATCCAGCTTGGCTTAGCTTTTCAATGAGGCGATACAGGCGTCACGCGGTGCACTGAGATCGCCGATACGGACGGTGGTGAGTGCATGGGTGGCGCGCTGCTTGAACGTGGTGATAGCGGTATCACCTTGCACTTCCGGCGGCGCGGTACAGATATCGTTGATCGGTAAGTTATTGCCTTTGTCGAGGGCATGCAGCACCGCCGCGGGGTTATAGACCAACGCGGAAGACAGGGCTGACTTCACGCCGGCAGTAAATGAGGCGTTACCGCCATTGGCCAGTTTAGGGGCCAGCGCGATCCAGTTATCGTCGCCCAGTTTGATGTTTTTTTCTACCGCGGCAAGCTGGCCTGCTTTAGCCAGTTGTGCGACCACCGACGCCGCACCGCGTGCCTCAATGTTATAACCCACTTCCTGAGAGTCGAGCGACATGGCCAGTGAATTGAAGCTGACAACCAGCAGTGCGCCAGTCAGTAAGGCAAAGGAGAATTTCATGGTTAGCTATCCTTATCAAGATATCAGACGCAGCAGCGCCCCTGAGTGATGCTAACTCAATACTATAGCGCGTTGGGCAAAAGGGGGTGTTACAAAGCGTGTGGGCTGCGGTGAAAAAACAAAGGCCCGGCAGTTTTGGCTGCGGGCCCTTGGGGGGAAGTCAGCGAAAAATTACACTTCCAGATAGCTCATGATGCCATCGGCGGCTTTACGTCCTTCGGCAATCGCCGTCACCACCAGGTCAGAACCGCGTACCGCATCGCCACCGGCGAAGATTTTCGGGTTGCTGGTCTGGAAGGCGTTATCGGTGCTTTCCGGTGCTACGATACGACCTTGCTTGTCGAGCTCGACGTCGTGGGCAGCCAGCCAGTCCATCTGGTGCGGACGGAAACCAAACGCCATGACCACGGCATCGGCATCGATAACGTGCTCGGAGCCTGGCACCTGTTCTGCAACCTGACGACCATTGGCATCTGGCGCGCCCAGCTGGGTACGAACCATTTTCACACCGGCGACGCGGCCGGCGCTGTTCAGTTCGATGCTCAGCGGCTGCAGGTTGAATTTGAAATCAACCCCTTCCTCACGCGCGTTTTTCACTTCACGCTTGGAGCCTGGCATGTTGGCTTCATCACGACGGTAGGCGCAGATAACCTCGGTGGCGCCCTGACGGATAGAGGTGCGTACGCAGTCCATCGCGGTATCACCGCCGCCCAGTACCACCACGCGCTTGCCTTCCATGCTGACATACGGTTCATGCTGCTCGGCTTGATAACCCATCAGCTGTTTGGTGTTGGCGATCAGGAACGGCAATGCGTCATAGACTCCCGGCGCGTCTTCATTCTCCAGACCACCACGCATCGACTGATAAGTACCGACGCCGAGGAACACCGCGTCAAACTCACTCAGCAGCGTTTCCATGGCGATGTCTTTGCCCACTTCAGTGTTGAGTTGGAATTCAATGCCCATCTCGCTGAAGATGCCACGGCGCTTCACCATCACTTCTTTTTCCAGCTTGAAGGCCGGAATACCGAAGGTCAGCAGGCCACCGATCTCGGGATGACGATCGTAAACCACCGCTTTCACGCCGTTGCGGGTCAGCACATCGGCACAGGCCAGACCGGCAGGACCGGCACCGATCACCGCCACCCGTTTGCCGGTAGGCAGTACATGGGACATGTCCGGCTTCCAGCCCATTTCGATCGCTTTGTCGCTGATATAGCGCTCGATGTTACCGATGGTCACCGCACCGAACTCATCGTTGAGAGTACAAGAGCCTTCACACAGGCGATCCTGTGGGCAAACGCGGCCGCAGACTTCCGGCAGGCTGTTGGTCTGGTGCGCCAGATCCGCCGCCTCCATGATGCGACCTTCATTCGCCAGCTTCAGCCAGTTCGGGATGTAGTTGTGAACCGGGCATTTCCATTCGCAATAAGGGTTACCGCAAGACAGGCAGCGGTCCGCCTGCGCTTTCGCCTGAGTTTCCGAAAACGGCTCGTAAATCTCTACAAACTCAATTTTACGGATCTTCAGCGGTTTCTTTGGCGGATCAACGCGCTGCAGGTCGATAAATTGATAAACATTCTGACTCATTTAATGACCTCTTACTGCGCCTGAACCCGCAGCTCGGCTGCGGAACGACTACGGTGACCCAACAATGCTTTGACATCACTGGACTTCGGCTTGACCAGAGCAAACTTCGGTGCCCATTCCGGCCAGTTGGCCAGGATCTCTTCCGCACGCGAAGAACCGGTCGCCTGCACGTGCTCGGTAATCAATCCGCGCAGGTGCTCTTCATGAATTGCCAGTTGGTCGACATCCAACACTTCCACCAGTTCTGGGTTCACACGTTTACGGAACTCGCCGTCTTCATCCAGCACGTAGGCGAAGCCGCCGGTCATGCCCGCACCAAAGTTGATGCCGGTTTTGCCCAGCACGCAGACGATGCCGCCGGTCATGTATTCACAACCGTTGTCGCCGATGCCTTCTACCACGGTGATGGCACCGGAGTTACGTACGGCGAAGCGTTCCCCCGCACGGCCCGCAGCGAACAGCTTGCCGCCGGTAGCGCCGTACAGGCAGGTGTTGCCGATAATGCTGGCTTCATGACTGCGGAACGCGGAGCCAATAGGTGGACGCACGGCGATACGGCCGCCTGCCATGCCTTTGCCAACGTAGTCGTTGGCGTCGCCGGTCAGGGTTAGTTCTACGCCGCCCGCATTCCATACGCCGAAGCTCTGGCCGGCGGTACCGGAGAAGTAGGCCTTGATCGGATCGGCCGCCATGCCCTGGTCACCGTGCACGGTAGCGATGGCTCCGGACAGGGTAGCGCCCACTGAACGGTCGGTGTTGCGGATATCGAAGTAGAAGGCTTTGCTGCTTTTCGCTTCAATATGCGGTTCCGCCTGCGCCAGCAGATCCTTGTTCATCAACCCTTGGTCGAACGGCGGGTTGCTGCTTTCGGTGCAATACAGCGCCTTGCCCGGATGCGGCGTGGCGGTTTTCAGCAACGGCGACAGATCCAGCTTGTTCTGCTTGGCGGAGATACCGTCCAGTTCGGTCAGGAAATCGGTACGACCAATCAGATCCACCAGTTGGCTAACCCCTAATTGCGCCATGATCTCGCGGGTTTCGCGCGCGATAAACTGGAAGTAGTTGGTCACGCGTTCCGGCAGGCCGTGGTAATGATCGCGGCGCAGTTTTTCATCCTGAGTTGCCACGCCGGTAGCGCAGTTGTTCAGGTGACAGATACGCAAGTACTTACAACCCAGCGCCACCATTGGACCGGTGCCGAAGCCGAAGCTTTCCGCACCCAGAATTGCCGCTTTCACGATATCCACACCGGTTTTCAGGCCACCATCCACCTGCAGGCGAATTTTATGGCGCAGGCCGTTGGCCACCAACGCTTGCTGGGTTTCCACCAGGCCCAATTCCCACGGACAGCCGGCGTATTTCACTGAAGACAGCGGGCTGGCGCCGGTGCCGCCGTCGTAGCCGGCGATGGTGATCAGATCGGCATAGGCTTTCGCCACGCCGGTGGCGATGGTGCCCACGCCCGGTTCGGAAACCAGCTTCACCGAGATCATGGCCTTCGGGTTGACCTGTTTCAGGTCGAAAATCAGCTGTGCCAGATCTTCAATCGAGTAGATGTCGTGGTGCGGTGGCGGCGAAATCAGCGTCACGCCCGGTACCGAATAACGCAGCTTGGCGATATAAGGGGTAACCTTATCCCCCGGCAACTGGCCGCCTTCACCCGGCTTGGCTCCTTGCGCCACTTTAATTTGGATCACATCGGCATTCACCAGGTAAGCCGGCGTCACGCCGAAACGGCCGGATGCCACCTGCTTGATGCGCGACACTTTGTTGGTGCCGTAACGGGCCGGATCTTCACCGCCTTCGCCGGAGTTGGAGAAACCGCCGAGGCTGTTCATGGCGATCGCCAACGACTCGTGCGCTTCCGGGCTCAGGGCACCGATGGACATTGCTGCGGTATCGAAACGTTTGAACAGCGATTCAGCAGGTTCAACCTGATCAACCGGAATTGGCGTGCCCTTCGGCGTGATGGCCAACAGGTCGCGCAGCATGGCCACCGGGCGCTCGTTCACCAGCTTGGCGTAAGCCTGATAGTCGCTGTATTTGCCGCTGTGCACTGCCGTTTGCAACGTGCTCACCACGTCAGGGTTGTACGCATGGTACTCGCCGTCGTGGACGAACTTCAGCAGGCCGCCCTGTTCCAGCGGTTTACGTTTCAACCACGCACGCTTGGACAGGTTCTGCAGATCCTGTTGGATGTCGCTGAAGCTGGCGCCGCCGATGCGGCTGACCACGCCCTGGAAACACAAATCGGACAGATCGCGGTGCAGGCCGACGGCTTCGAACAGCTTGGCGCAGCGGTAAGAGGCGATAGTAGAGATGCCCATTTTGGACATGATCTTGTATAAGCCTTTATTGATGCCGTTACGGTAGTTCAGCATCACTTCACGGTATTTCTTGTCGATTGCCTGGGTATCTACCAATTTGGCCAGCGTTTCGTAAGCCAGGTAGGGGTAGACCGCCGTCGCGCCAAAGCCTAACAGCACGGCGAAATGGTGCGGATCGCGAGCGCTGGCGGTTTCAACAATGATGTTGGCGTCGCAGCGCAGGCTTTTCTCGACCAGACGGGTCTGGATCGCACCAACGGCCATTGGTGCAGGCACCGGCAGGCGTTGGGGGGTGATGGCGCGGTCTGACAGCACCAGCAGCACGGCGCCGTCGCGGACTTTACGTTCCGCTTCGTCGCACAGCGAACGGATGGTCTGCTCCAGATCCTGCTCCGCCGGATCAAAGGTCAGATCGAGCGTGTCGGCCCGATAGTATTCGCCTTCCAGCGTAGTGAGCTGTTTGAAATCGGAGTACAGCAGGATCGGCGATTTGAAGCTTAAACGGTGCGCCTGGCCTTCGGCCTCGCAAAACACGTTCATTTCGCGGCCGATGCTGGTGGCCAGCGACATGACGTGCGCTTCGCGCAGCGGGTCGATAGGCGGGTTGGTCACCTGCGCGAACTGCTGACGGAAATAGTCATAGATGATGCGTGGGCGGCTGGACAGCACGGCAAACGGGGTATCGTCACCCATTGAGCCGGTAGCTTCCTGGCCAATCTCGCCCAGTACGCGGATCACCTGATCCAGTTCTTCGCTGCTGTAGCCGAACTGTTTCTGATAAGTCTCGAGCTGCGAATCGTCAAGCTCACGACTGCCGACCTGATCGGCCGGCAGGTCTTCGAACGGCACCAGCCGCTTGACGTTCTTTTCCATCCACTCTTTATACGGGTGGCGGCTTTTCAGATCGTCGTCGGTTTCGGCAGAGTGCAGGATCTTGCCGCTACGGGTATCGATCACCATCAGCTCGCCAGGGCCCACGCGGCCTTTCTCGACCACTTCATCCGGCTGGTAATCCCAGATGCCGACTTCAGAGGCACAGGTAATCAGCTTGTCTTTGGTGATGACGTAGCGTGCCGGACGCAGACCGTTACGGTCCAGGTTACAGGCGGCGTAGCGGCCGTCGGACATCACGATACCGGCAGGGCCGTCCCACGGCTCCATGTGCATCGAGTTGAAGTCGAAGAAGGCACGCAGATCGGTGTCCATATCCGGGTTGTTCTGCCAGGCTGGCGGAACCAGCAGGCGCATGGCGCGGATCAGGTCCATACCGCCTGCCAGCAACAGCTCCAGCATGTTATCCAGCGAGCTGGAGTCGGAACCGGTTTCGTTAACGAAAGGCGCTGCCGTTTGCAGATCCGGGATCAGCGGCGTCTGGAATTTATAAGTACGGGCGCGCGCCCATTGGCGGTTGCCGGTGATGGTGTTGATTTCGCCGTTGTGCGCCAGGTAGCGGAACGGCTGCGCCAGCGGCCAGCGTGGCACGGTGTTGGTGGAAAAACGCTGATGGAACAGGCAGATGGCCGATTCCAGACGCAGGTCCGCCAAATCAAGATAGAAACGGGGCAGATCCGCAGGCATGCACAGGCCTTTATAGATCGTCACCAGATTCGAGAAGCTGCATACATAGAAGCTGTCGTCCTGGACGCGCTTCTCGATACGGCGGCGCGCGATAAACAGGCGACGTTCCATATCGCGTGGGCGCCAACCGGCCGGGGCGTTAACGAAAATCTGTTCAATACGCGGCAGGGAGGAGAGGGCAATTTCACCCAAAACGTCCGGGTTGGTCGGCACTTCACGCCAGCCAACAACCGACAGCGTTTCGTTCTGCAGCTCTTCTTCTACAATGCGGCGGCTGGCACGGGCTTCCTCTTCGTTCTGGCTGAGGAACATCATGCCAACGGCGTAGTTCTTGGCTAAGCGCCAGCTGCGCTCTTCCGCCACCATGCGGAAAAAGCGGTCGGGCTTTTGTAATAACAGGCCGCAACCGTCGCCAGTCTTGCCGTCAGCAAGGATTGCGCCACGGTGCTGCATGCGGGCCAGTGCGTGAATCGCGGTACGCACGACCTTATGGCTAGGTTCGCCTTCTATGTGGGCGATCAGGCCGAAACCACAGTTGTCCCGCTCTTGGGATTTATCGTACAACATATCAGTGAACCTCCCCAGGCTCTGCGTGACTCTCACAACCGACTCACGAGCGGGCTTCTCAACGTCAGGCAGAAGTCCAATCAGCAAGCTGAATATCGCCGATCTGCTTTTCCGCCCTCCGTCAATGGCCTCTCGTGATGGTGCTCACAAGTGGTAAATGACTTGTTTTAAGAGGGAGTCTTAAATTACTGCATAAATATGACGAGACGTTTGCCCGTCCAGAAAGCTTCCAGCGGACTTCCAACTTAGCGAGAAAGAATACGCAGGTCAAATATAGGCCTAAGGGGGTTTTTTAATGAAATAACTGTATTTAATTATTTGATATTAATTGTTTTTTGGCGTTTTTTAAGCTTGCATGGAGGAGTGTCGTCCCCCGAAGAAATGTGAGCTGTCTCACTATAGTGCAACGCCTGAATCTCTGCACCATGCTAGTGCGGGTGGGAATGTCAGAGTTTTATTCTAATAACTTATTCTTTTTTGTTTTTTACAACTATTTTTCATCGCTTTGTCATACTGGCGTTAACGGTTGCGTGGAAATAAGAAAAATTCATCTCGGCCAAGATGATTTTATTTGCATTTATAATGAATAGTTATGCTTGGTGAGGCCTTGCGGAGAAAGCGTTGATCTCTGTCATCGCGGGAAAAGCCGTTTTTTATTAGCATCACGGGCTTTGAGCACAGAGACCTCCAAGATTATGCAGTTGCCGCAATTAGTCAATATGTTTGGTGCCGACCTTCAGCGGCGATACGGCGAAAAGATCCATAAACTCACCCTGCACGGCGGGTTCAGTTGCCCGAATCGCGACGGCACGTTGGGGCGTGGTGGCTGTACCTTCTGCAATGTCGCTTCTTTTGCCGATGAACAGATGCAGCATCAAAGCATCGCCGAACAGTTGGCGCTGCAGGCCGGCAGGGTGAATCGCGCAAAACGCTACCTGGCCTATTTTCAGGCCTATACCAGTACTTATGCAGAAGTGAATCTGCTGGCGGAGATGTACCGCCAGGCGCTGGGACAGGCGGATATGGTCGGCATTTGTGTTGGAACCCGGCCGGACTGCGTGCCACCTGCCGCCCTGGATCTGCTGGCGAGTTACCGCGAAAAAGGCTACGAAGTGTGGCTGGAACTCGGGCTGCAGACGGCGCACGATAAAACGCTAAAGCGCATTAACCGCGGCCACAATTTCTCCTGTTATCAGCACACCGCCCGGCTGGCGCGCGAACGCGGGCTGAAGGTGTGTAGCCATCTGATTGTTGGGCTGCCGGGGGAAAGCGCCGCCGAACATCTGACCACGTTACAACGGGTGGTGGACAGCGGCGTGGATGGCATTAAGTTGCATCCGCTGCACATCGTGACCGGCAGCACGCTGGCGCGGGCCTGGCAGGCGGGCCGGTTGCCTGAACTGTCGCTGGAGGCATATGCCGCCAGCGCCGGGGAGATGATCCGCCACACGCCGAAGGAGGTGGTATATCACCGTATTTCCGCCAGCGCGCGTCGGCCGACGCTGTTGGCACCGTTATGGTGCGAAAACCGCTGGAACGGCATGCAGGCGGTCGGCGGCTATTTGCAACGCCATGGCGGGCAGGGCAGCCGATTGGATGAAAAGCTGCAATATCGCCCTTGATCGCTGTTTTGATTTGCAATCTTTCCCACACTTCGACGTTTGCTTCCTTATCTCCTCGGTGTTTTACGGTATGATTTAGACGATTCTGTCTGATGGGAGCGGCTATGAAGCAAATCCGGGTGTTAGCCCAGTACTACGTTGATTTAATGGTAAAACTGGGGCTGGTACGCTTTTCGCTGCTGCTGGCGTCGGCGCTGGTGGTGCTGGCGATGGTGGTGCAGATGGCGGTGACCATGCTGCTGCGCGGCGAAGTGGAAAGCATCGACGTGGTGCGCTCAATCTTCTTCGGCCTGTTGATTACGCCCTGGGCAGTCTACTTTCTGTCGGTGGTGGTCGAACAGCTTGAAGAATCACGCCAGCGCCTGGCGCGGCTGGTGGATAAGCTGGAAGAGATGCGCCATCGCGATCTGGAGCTGAACCAGCAGCTTAAGGACAACATCAGCCAGCTGAATCAGGAAATTGCCGATCGTATCAAGGCGGAAGAAGAGCGCCAGCAGGTGATGGACAAGCTGACGGAAGAGATGGAACAGCGCGAACTGGCGCAAATCGAACTGGGCCAGCAGTCGGCGCTGTTGCGTTCTTTCCTCGATGCTTCACCGGATCTGGTGTATTACCGTAACGAAGACAAAGAATTCTCCGGCTGTAACCGGGCGATGGAGCTGCTGACCGGCAAAAGTGAAAAACAGCTGATTGGCCTGACGCCGTATGACGTTTACGGCCAGGAAATCGCCGAAAAGGTGATAGAAACCGATGAGAAAGTGTTCCGCCACAACGTTTCGCTGACCTACGAACAGTGGCTGGTCTATCCGGACGGGCGCAAGGCCTGTTTTGAGCTGCGCAAAGTGCCGTTTTACGATCGCGTTGGCAAACGGCATGGGCTGATGGGCTTCGGCCGCGATATAACCGAGCGTAAGCGCTATCAGGACGCGCTGGAGAATGCCAGCAGGGACAAGACCACCTTCATCTCCACGATCAGCCACGAGCTTCGTACGCCGCTTAACGGCATTGTCGGGCTGAGCCGCATTCTGCTCGATACCGAGTTAAACGACGAACAGTTGAAATACCTCAAAACCATCCATGTCAGCGCCATTACCCTGGGCAATATCTTCAACGACATTATCGAGATGGACAAGCTTGAGCGGCGCAAAGTGCAGCTCGACAATCAACCGGTAGATTTCACCGGCTTCCTGGCGGACCTGGAAAACCTCTCCGGCCTGTTGGCTCAGCCGAAAGGCCTGCAGTTTGTGATGGAGCCGCAGCAACCGCTGCCGCAGCAAATCATCACCGACGGTACCCGCCTGCGTCAGATCCTATGGAACCTGATCGGCAATGCGGTGAAGTTCACGCCGCAGGGGCAAATCGTGGTCCGCGTACGCCGCGAAGAGCAGGATCGGTTGGTGTTTGAGGTGGAAGACTCCGGCATGGGGATTCCGAAGGATGAGCAGGACAAAATCTTCGCCATGTATTATCAGGTCAAGGACCAGCACGGCGGCCGTCCGGCGACCGGCACCGGCATTGGGCTGGCGGTTTCCAAGCGCCTGGCGCAGAGCATGGGCGGCGATATCACTGTCAACAGCGTGCAAGGGCACGGTTCTTGCTTCACTTTGACCATCCAGGCGCCGGCGGTGAAGGAAGCGGAAAGTGAAACGCAGGCGGAAGAGGCCCTGCCATTACCGGCGCTGCATATCCTGCTGGTCGAAGATATCGAGCTGAACGTGATTGTGGCGCGTTCGGTGCTGGAGAAGTTGGGCAACAGCGTCGAAGTGGCGATGAACGGCAAGGATGCGCTGGCGATGTTTGATCCGGACGAGTTCGATTTGGTGTTGCTGGATATCCAGTTGCCGGACATGACCGGGCTGGATATCGCCCGGGTGCTGCGAGAGCGCTATGCCGGGCAGGCGCTGCCGCCGCTGGTTGCATTGACTGCCAACGTGCTGAAAGACAAAAAAGAGTATCTCGACGCGGGGATGGACGACGTGCTGAGCAAGCCGCTGTCGGTGCCGGCGCTGACCAAGGTGATTAAACATTACTGGGATCATCAACCCTCTCACACCACAAAGAAAATGGAGCAAAAGACGATGCAGATTAATGAGTCTTTACTGGATACCACCATGCTGGAACAGTACATGGACCTGGTGGGGCCGCAGTTGATCCATCAGAGCCTGGAGATGTTTGAGCAAATGATGCCGGGCTATCTGGCGGTGTTGGATTCCAATATGACCGCGCGTGATCAGAAAGGCATTACGGAAGAAGGGCACAAAATTAAAGGTGCAGCGGGTTCGGTGGGTCTGCGTCATTTGCAACAGCTGGCACAGCAAATTCAAACCCCGACGTTGCCAGCGTGGTGGGATAACGTGCAGGACTGGGTGGATGAGCTGAAGCAGGAATGGCGTAACGACGTGCAGGTACTGCGGGCGTGGGTAGCGGAAGCTGAAAAAAAATGACCCCGACCTAGGCCGGGGTGCGCGAATATTGCGCCAACACCAGGGAAATTGTGAACCTGCGTATTGGATTTAGTGTTCTGGTCGAGCAGGTTGCAGAGAATTCCTAAACATCATACAGCCAACAACATAGCAAATGTAAGCGCTCTTGTTAGAAGATTCATTAAAATGTGTGATGTAGATTAGTGTTTGACTACTCCGAGCACTAACCAGTTGACAGTATCAACAGGAGGAAGGGTGATGAAAAACGTGGGTGTAGTGCTGAGTGGCTGCGGGGTTTATGACGGTACGGAGATCCATGAGGCCGTCCTGACGCTGCTGGCGTTGGACCGGGCAGGCGCACAGGCGGTGTGCTTTGCGCCTGATAAACCTCAACTTCATGTTATTAATCACTTATCTGGTGATGAAATGCCAGAGGCGCGCAATGTTTTGCTGGAGTCTGCACGCATTGCGAGAGGCAAGATCCAGCCGCTTTCACAGGCCGATGCCGACCAACTGGACGCCCTGATTGTCCCCGGTGGGTTTGGCGCTGCGAAGAACCTCAGCAGTTTTGCCAGCGAAGGGGCGGAATGCTGGATTGATAAAGATTTGGCGAAGCTAACGCAACAAATGCATAAGGCAAATAAACCAATTGGTTTTATGTGCATCGCGCCGGCGCTGCTGCCAAAGTTGCTGGATCAACAAGTGCGGCTGACCATTGGCAACGATCCTGACCTCGGTGAAGTGATTGATGCCATGGGCGGTGAGCCGGTCATTTGCCCGGTTGACGATATCGTGGTGGATATTGAGAACAAAGTGGTGACCACGCCGGCCTATATGTTGGCGAAATCGATCGGTGAGGCCGCCCGCGGGATTGATAAGCTGGTTTCACGGGTGCTGGATTTGGCTGAATGAGAAAATCTGTGGGCAAATCGATGCTATCCCGGCCATGGTTTTGGCTGAAACGCGGATTGATCGCTGTGGTTGGTGCCTGGCTGCTGGGTATCCTGGTATTTGCTTTTTTACCGGTGCCTTTTTCTGCGGTGATGGTCGAGCGGCAGATCGGTGCCTGGCTGAGGGGCGATTTTGGCTATGTGGCGCACTCCGACTGGGTGTCGATGGACGAGATTTCCCCGCAGATGGCATTGGCGGTGATGGCGGCGGAAGATCAGAAGTTCCCGGATCACTGGGGTTTTGACGTGGCGGCGATAGAAAAGGCGTTCAGCCACAATGAACGTCGGCCCACGCGCATTCGTGGCGCTTCTACGCTGTCGCAGCAAACCGCGAAGAACCTGTTCCTGTGGGACGGCCGCAGTTGGTTGCGCAAAGGGTTAGAGGCCGGTTTGACCTCCGGCATCGAACTGGTGTGGACCAAGCGTCGGATCCTGACGGTATACCTGAATATCGTGGAGTTTGGCGACGGCGTATTCGGCGTAGAGGAAGCGTCACGGCGCTACTTCAATAAACCGGCCAAGCGTCTGACTGCATCGGAGGCCGCACTGCTGGCGGCGGTGTTGCCCAATCCACATCGCTTCAAGGCCAATGCGCCTTCCGGCTATGTCATACAGCGACAGCAGTGGATCATGCGCCAGATGCGCCAGTTGGGTGGGGAAGGTTTCCTGAAAGAGAATAAGCTCGATTAACCTGATGCTCCCCTACCGTTAGGCAGGGGAGCCGTCTCTTTAGCAGTGAATTTTGTATCAGGGTTTTTGACTGATAAACGCACTCAGGTCTGCATGCATCTTTTTGAGCGACGGTTCATCCACGTACGGCATATGCCCGGTGTCATACCAATAGAAACGGATATTGTCGCGTAGTTTGGACGACACGGGCAGATGGCTCATCTCATATTTGGCGACGAAATAAGGCGTGGCCAGATCGTAAACCCCGCCTATCACCATCACTCTCATTGCCGGATTCATTTTCATCACCCGCGACAGGCTCGGCAACACGTTAAACGATCTGTCGCGGCTGTTGCTGGACATGTTCCAGTCATAGACCTCATCGGAAAATGCGCGATAGTTTTGGTCGGCGCTAAAATGCAGCGTCTTGCCAAGATAATCGTGGAATTGCGCGACGTAGGCGGAGGTAATTGCACTGATGTTGGGATCGTAATTGGACGTTTCGGCGATATTATCCAGCGATGGCCCACGATAGCGGGTATCGATTCTGCCAATGGTCTCGTCCTGGCCGCTCAACAGTTGTTTGGCGAAAACCGGCCCACTCAGGCGCAGATTGGCCTTGAGCCAATAATCGGCCGAAATACCGGTAAATTGGTAAAGTTGCTCGGCGAGCGTTTGGCGATCTTTTTCAGGCAGATTGGCACCTTGCAGCAATGCCTGGGCATAAGTCCCCAGTGCAAACTTCTCGGCCTGGTCTAACAAGGTTTGCAGGTTCTGGTGTTTGCCCGGCAGCCGCTGGTGGTACCACGCGCTGGCCGCGTAGGTGGGGAGTGCCAGGTAGTAAGGCTGATCGACGCCGGGGTTTTGATTGGGATCGTCGACATTGTTGTCATAGTTCAGAAACTGCGACATCAGAATAATGCCGTTAAGATCGATATTCTGATTTTTTAGCGTCTCGGCCAATACCACCGAGCGGGTAGTGCCGTAGCTTTCACCCAATAAATATTTAGGTGAGTTCCAGCGTTGGTAATGCGTTAGAAACTGAACGATAAACTGAGAAAAAGCCTGAGCATCGCCGTTGACGCCATAAACGTTGCTGGCACTCTGTGATTTTTGCTGCGCTCTCTCCGGTTGGCTGGCGGCACTGCTGGAAAAGCGGCTGTAACCCGTTCCCGGGGCATCGATAAATACCAGATCGCTGACGTTGAGCAAGCTGTATTGGTTATCGGTTAGTTGGTAAGGCGCCAGCTGTGTTTTCTCTGGCTGAGTAGCGATAACCCGTTTAGGCCCGAGTGCCCCCATATGCAGCCAAAGCGAGGCGGAGCCTGGCCCGCCGTTGTAGATAAAGGTAATCGGCCTGTTCTCGTTCTTATTCCCATTCTTTTTGAAATACGCGACATAGAACATGCCGGTCACGGGATCTTCCGGGTCGTCTTTACTCAATTCCAGCACCCCGGTTTGCGCCTGATAATTGATTTTTACCTGGTTGACCGTGATCGCGCCTTCGGTAGCAACGGTTTGATCGGCCATCGGGGCTGGGGCGTGCTCGGCGTGGGGCGCTTCCTGTGGCGGATTGGCGGCGGAAACTCCGGCGGTGAATAAAGAAACGGCAGTGAGAAAACCGATTAAAATTCTGTCCATTTGAATTTTATCCGTAATGAAGTGAGAGATGACTTTAAACGCGACTCATTAAACCAGGGTACAACAGCGGGGAGCGTGCAGAAAAGCGGCAAGGGGAAGGCCCCTTGCCTGAAGGATCATTTAACGAAGGTGAAGGCGGTGGTGACGTGTTTCACGCCGCTCACCTGGCTGGCGATCTGCGCCGCAGACTGGCCTTCCTGTTGGGTGACCAGGCCCAGCAAGAACACTTCGCCATTTTCAGTGGTTACTTTCACGTTGGATGACTTCACCGTATCGCTGGTGAGTAACTGTGAACGGACCTTGGTGGTGATCCAGGTATCGGAGGAGGCGGTGCTCAGGCTAACCGGCGTTCCCTGACGGATCTCGTTATACACTTCGGTGGTGCCTTCAACGCCCATGGCGATTTGCTTGGCGCGAGCCGCCAGATCGGTGCTTGGCGATTGGCCAGTCAGCAGGACTTTACCCTGGTAGGCCGTTGCGACCACCCGAGCCTCTTTTTTCAGCTGCTGATCTTTGCTCAGGGCATTTTCAACCCGGGCTTCCAGCGTCCCATCGTCTACCTGAGTCCCCACGCTGCGTGGGTCGGTGGCCGTTTTAGTGGCGACGGCGGCGCTGCCAACGACAACGCCTGCAATACAACCTTGTAACAGCAGGGCGCTGGACAGCACTGCAAATGTGGCTTTTAGCTTCATCTCAGTTCCTTAATCGTCCTGGTGGGGAAACAACGTATTGTCTATCAGGTCGCATAGGCAATTTACAGTCAGCATATGCATTTCCTGAATGCGTGCACTGCGGTGGGAAGGGATGCGGATCTCGACATCCTGCTGACCGAGCAAGCCGGCCAGTTCCCCACCGTCGTAACCGGTAAGTGCGACAATCGTCATGTCACGCGTCACGGCGGCTTCGACCGCTTTCACAATATCACGGCTATTGCCGCGGGTGGAAATTGCCAGCAGTACGTCGCCGGCGTGTCCGAGCGCACGAACCTGTTTGGTATAGACTTCATCGTGCAGGCGATCGTTGGTGATCGCGGTCAGCACCACGTTATCGGCATTCAGGGCAATGGCCGGCAGGCTTGGGCGCTCGGTTTCAAAGCGGTTGATCATGCTGGCGGCGAAATGCTGCGCATTGGCTGCCGAGGTGCCGTTACCGCAGCACAGAATTTTATTGCCGTTAAGTAAGGATTGAACCAGCGTCATTGCTGCACGCGAGATGGCGTCGGGCAAAGCTTCCGCCGCCGCAATCTGGGTTTGGATGCTTTCGGTAAAACAGGCTTTAATTCTATCCAGCACGTTGTATTAATCCACTAAGTCAAAGGGCCGGTCTGCACCGGTAAACCGCGTTTAATCCGCATTGAAGGCATTGGGTATCCATTCTAACTGGCTACCGGTAATGGCCAAAACATCAAAACGGCAAGACGATGTGTCAAAACTGGCTCCGCGCCCCGCCAGCCAAACGGCGGCGGCATGCAGCAACCGCTGTTGCTTGCGATAGGTAACGCTGGCGGCTGCACCGCCAAACGCATCGCTGCGCCGGTAGCGTACTTCAACGAACACCCAGGTTTGGCCATCGCGCATGATCAGGTCGAGCTCACCGCCGCGCAGCGTAACATTGGCGGCGAAGAAAGTGAGCCCGGCGCGTTCCAGATAGTGGCGGGCCTGTAATTCATAGCCCGCCCCTGTGGCGCGTTGACTCAAGAGACCGGAACGACCATGCCCTGGCGGTATTGCAGCCAAGGCAGTTTTCTGTTGATGACGCAACCCGGTGAGGCGGTCAGCATGCCAGTGGTGCCGGAGACCTGGAAGCCGGGCAACTGGCGCATTTCAGCAAAGTGGTTGGACAATGTCCAGGCATCCATCCCCATGGCGTACAGACGCACCAGCGAGTAGTCGTTGCGGAACTGGCTGCTTGCCTGCTGCAACAGCTGCGGGTTGGCACCGGCCAGCAACGGGATATCGCTGAACTGCAGGCCTTCCATTTCCAGACGGAAGTCCGGACCGGCACCGGCCTGGTAGCTGCGTGAACTGGCGTACATCGCCGGCTTGCTGCGCGAGTTGGTGGCCATGTCGATCATCGGTTTGATCAAGGTCAGCTGGGACTGGGTCGCGACGATATAGACCGAGTCTACGCTGCCGCCGCTGGCTGCTGGCGTATCGCTCGGTGGCGCAGGGATGGTCAGCCCGGCAATGGTAACGGCCTGCGGTGCCGGCGCGGTGGAGATTGGCGTACCCGACATGCGAATGCCGCCGCTGTTCACCATTTGACGCAGTTCACCGGCGGAGCCGATATTTTGCTGCAGCACCGTTTGGCCGCCCAGTTTTTGCCACTCCTGATTAAAGGCTTTGGCAACGCGATCGCCGAAAGCACCGCGCGGGATCAGCAACAGCGGTTGCCGTTTCTGCTGTTCCCAAATGTGGCGGGCAGCATCGCGGGCTTCATCTTCCGGTGAAAGCGCGAAGTAACAAATGTTCGGATTGTCTTTCGGCGTTTCCGGCTGGTTAAGCGCCAGCACGTTCAGGGTGGTGGTGCTGCCGGCCAGTTGATCGACGTTTTCTTTCAGCAGCGGGCCGACCACCAGGGTGGCACCATCCTGCTGGGCCTGCGTCAGCAGCGCGGCCAGTGGCTGACTGGAGGTATCATACACCTTAATTTGCGCGTTAGCGGCCTGCGGCGGCGTAATTGGCGCGGTAGACGGAGCAGAAGGCTGAGCGGCAGTAACCGGGGCAGCATCTGCTGACGGCGCCGAGGTGCTTACTGCGCCGTTGGCATTGGGATCCGTTGAAGCAGGAGCCTGTACCGGTTCGCTGGTAGGCTGTTGCTGCTGTTGTTGTACCGGAGCGGAAGGCGTCACGCCGTTTTTCGCCGCTTCAAACCCTTTTTGGATCGCGTCGGCGAACACTTTTGCCTGGCCGTTCAACGGCAGCAGCAGTGCTATTTTTGAAGTGGAAGCCTGGGTAAAGTTCAGTACCTGGTTTAACTGAGTGGGCAGTGTTTTCGCCGCCGGATTCTGCGGGTAGCGATTCTGCCAATCTTTAATACCGGCCTTCAGCAGATCGGGATCCTGTTTGTTGTCCTGATAAACGCGCAGCAGATCCAACCAGCCCTGCAGTACATTCTCATTGGCGTTGATCACCAGACTGTTCATGTCCTGCGGTGTCAGCTGCAGCAGGGCTAGCCAGGTCTGGTCCAGATTGGTTTGGTGCGCTTTGCCGGTCACCAGCGGTTCTTGTGCGATGTAAGCGCGGATCAGCGGCAGGGAAGGTTTACCCTGATTGGCAGCGATCTGCGCCTGGTAGAAGCGCACCAGCTGGTTGGCCGACAACGAGCCGGTATCCAGATGGCTCAGGGTGGTGCGGGCAGCGACATAGCTTTTGTTCGCCACCTGCAGCTCGGCGCTCAGTAACTGGCGCTCCACCAGTTGAACGCTGCTGAGGTTTTTCGGCAGTTGGTTCAGTTGTTCACTGGCCTGCGGCAGTTTCCCTTCGCGCAGTAACGCGCGAATAGCAAGTAATTGCCAGTCAGCCTTGTTATCATTGCTGCTTTGCTGTAGCTGCTGCAGATAGTAATCGGAACTGGCGCTCGCTTCGTCCTGTATATTAGCGGGCGGCGTCTGCGGGGCCTGACTCGGGCAACCTGCAAGGAAAAGGGCTGCCGCGATAACTGCGGTAAGTCGGACAGGCTTTGAACGCCCTGCTTTGGTACGAACGAATGTTGAGGAAAGCATACTGTATCCAGTGATGTTTTTTTCAAGATGCTTAATATTAAATCGGCAATCCGGATGAAACAATGAATCAACACCAACAATCAGTCATTTCTGCATCAACGCTGTATGTGGTGCCCACCCCAATCGGCAATTTAGGGGACATTACCCACCGTGCGTTAGAGGTACTGAAAAGCGTTGATCTGATTGCGGCGGAGGACACGCGCCACACCGGGTTGCTGTTGCAACACTTTGCGATTAGCGCGCGGTTGTTTGCGCTGCACGACCATAACGAACAGCAAAAGGCCGATCAACTGCTGGCGAAATTGCAGGAAGGCCAGAGCATTGCGCTGGTTTCCGACGCAGGTACGCCTTTGATTAACGATCCTGGCTATCACCTGGTACGCCGCTGCCGTGAAGCCGGTATCCGCGTCGTACCCTTACCCGGCGCCTGTGCGGCAACCACCGCGCTGTGTGCTGCCGGTCTGGCTTCAGACCGCTTCTGTTACGAAGGGTTCCTGCCGGCGAAAACCAAGGGGCGTAAGGATACGCTGATGGCGCTGGCAGAGGAACCGCGCACGCTGATTTTCTATGAATCAACCCACCGTCTGCTGGAAAGTTTGCAGGACATGGTGACCGTGTGGGGGCCGCACCGTTACGTGGTGCTGGCGCGCGAACTGACCAAGACCTGGGAATCCATTACCGGTGCGCCGGTCGGCGAATTGCTGGCCTGGGTGCAGGAGGATGAAGTGCGTCGTCGCGGTGAGATGGTGCTGATCGTTGAAGGCCACAAAGTACAGGAAGATGCACTGCCGCTGGAGGCGTTGCGGACGCTGGCGCTGTTGCAAAAAGAATTGCCGTTGAAAAAGGCGGCGGCGCTGGCGGCGGAGATCCACGGCGTGAAGAAAAATGCGTTGTATAAACACGCATTGGAGCAACAAGAACAGTAAAGCGGTTGACCTGCCGTGAGCGCAACGCTACTATCCGCGCCGGAGTTGACCAGACAGTCGCCGCTTCACTGCCGTCCCTTTCGGGGGAGACAGGTGGAGGGGAGGAAAGTCCGGGCTCCATAGGGCAGGGTGCCAGGTAACGCCTGGGAGGCGCAAGCCTACGACTAGTGCAACAGAGAGCAAACCGCCGATGGCCCGCGCAAGCGGGATCAGGTAAGGGTGAAAGGGTGCGGTAAGAGCGCACCGCGCGACTGGCAACAGTTCGTGGCACGGTAAACTCCACCCGGAGCAAGGCCAAATAGGGGTTCACATGGTACGGCCCGTACTGAACCCGGGTAGGCTGCTTGAGCCAGTGAGCGATTGCTGGCCTAGAGGAATGACTGTCCACGACAGAACCCGGCTTACCGGTCAGCTCCCTCTATAAAGAAAACCCCGCGTGACGCAAGTTACGCGGGGTTTTTTCCTTTCAGGATGTGACTCACACCGGCAAGTCGATCAGCAGCGCACGCAGCGGCGTGGCGGCGCGTATCGTCAGGCGGTTTTCATCATGGATAAATGCGCCGTCACCGCACGTCAGGTTCTGGCTGTCCTGATGGTTGCCCTGGGCTTCAATGGTACCGTGGATCGACTGCAAGTAAGCACGGGGCCCATTCAATGCCAGCGTCTGCTGCTCACCTTCCTGTAAATCCAGGTGATGGATCCACACCTGTTGGCGCAGTTGCAGGCTACCCTGAGCGCCGTCCGGCGATGCCAGTAGCGTCACACCCTTCGCTGGCAGCGTCAGGCGCTGCACACGTTCGTTATTGGTGTCTGGACAGGCATCCAACCACAGCTGCAGACGGGTTAGCGGCGTATCGCTGCTGGCGTTTTGTTCGCTGTAACTCATCCCTGGCTGGGTGGCCAGCAGCAAAGCCTCACCGGCCTTGGCGCTCATCGTGTTACCGTCGCTGTCGCGGTATTCGGCCTGGCCTTGCAGGATTAAATTCAGAATGTCCACGCTCGGATAAGTACGCGGCTGCAAGGCTGCGCCCGGCGCCAGGACTTCCTGATTGAGCACCCGCAGCGAGGCGTAACCCATCAGCTTGGGATCGAAGTAATGTCCAAAAGAAAAGGTGTAGCGAGCCTGCAGCCAACCAAAGTCAGCTTGCCCGCATTGTTTTGCTGTTCTGCATGTAATCATGGCAATTGGCTCTCTAAATTCATTATCTAGATGGTAAGCATCTGGACGCCGGATTGTTAGCCAGTTAATCTGGTCGGCATATTCAAATTTCCTGACAGAGAGATTCGATGGCCAGAGATCGGGCGTTAACGCTTGAAGCGTTAAGGGTTATGGATGCGATCGACCGACGTGGCAGCTTTGCTGCGGCAGCCGATGAGCTGGGGCGCGTGCCTTCGGCGCTCAGCTACACCATGCAAAAATTGGAAGAAGAATTGGACGTGGTGCTGTTCGACCGCTCCGGCCACCGCACCAAATTCACCAACGTCGGCCGCATGCTGCTGGATCGTGGACGGGTGCTGCTGGAGGCGGCGGATAAGTTGACCACCGACGCCGAGGCACTGGCGCGCGGCTGGGAAACCCATCTGACTATCGTCAGCGAGGCGTTGTCGCCGCCAAGCAAGCTGTTTCCGCTGGTTGATAAACTGGCGCTGAAAGCCAATACCCAGGTGTCTATTTTCACTGAGGTGCTGGCCGGAGCCTGGGAGCGGCTGGAGCAGGGGCGCGCCGATATCGTTATCGCCCCGGACATGCATTTTCGCGCCTCGTCTGAAATCAACACGCGCAAACTGTACAAAGTGACGAGCATGTATGTGGCCGCGCCGGACCATCCGATCCATCTGGAGCCAGAGCCGCTGGCTGAGGCCACGCGGGTGAAATACCGTGGTATTGCGGTAGCGGATACCGCCAGGGAGCGTCCGGTATTGACCGTACAATTGCTGGATAAGCAGCAGCGCCTGACGGTGAGCACCATTGAAGATAAACGTCTGGCTCTGTTGGCCGGTCTGGGCGTGGCGACCATGCCTTACCCGATGGTCGAGAAAGATATCGAAGAAGGGCGCTTGCGGGTGGTGGGGCCGGAATACAGCCGTGAAGTTGACATTATCATGGCCTGGCGGCGCGACAGCATGGGCGAGGCGAAAGCCTGGTTCCTGCGCGAGATCCCAAGGCTGTTCACCCAGTTGGAGCGTCAGTAAGCGCTCCCCCTTGCCGCAGGTAAAGGGGAGCTTGCCGTTAACCGAAACGCGTGTCGCGACCGTGTGGTTCGTCGAGATCCTGCGCTGGCCCAATCGAAATGATGCCGTGCGGATTGATGGTGGCGTGGCTGCGATAATAGTGATTGCGGATGTGCGGCAAACTGACCGTTTCGGCAATGCCTGGCATCTGGTAGATATCACGCAGGAAGCCGTACAGGTTGAGGTAATCGCTGATGCGGTGTTTGTCGCACTTAAAGTGGGTAACATACACCGGATCGAAGCGTATCAACGTGGTCCACAGGCGCAGGTCAGCCTCAGTCAGGCGATCGCCCGTCAGATAACGCTGTTGTCCCAGAATTTGCTCCAGCCGTGCCAGGGCGTCGAATACCCCGTGTACTGCTTCGTCATAGGCTTCCTGGCTGGTGGCAAAGCCGGCCTTATACACCCCGTTGTTCACCAGGTCGTAAATCCAGCCGTTCAGCTCATCAATTTCCCCGCGTAGCTCTGCAGGATAATAATCGCCAGCGCGTGCGCCAACGCCATCGAACGCGCTGTTGAACATGCGAATGATATCGGCAGATTCATTGCTGACGATGGTTTGCTGCTGCTTGTCCCATAGCACCGGAACAGTCACACGACCGGTGTAGTGCGGGTCGGCGCGCAGGTAAAGCTGATAGAGGAAATCTGAGTGATAGAGATCATCGCCGGTCGCTTCAGGGAAATCGGTGCCGAAGGTCCAGCCGTTTTCCAGCATCAGCGGATGTACCACCGAAACAGGAATGATCTGCTCCAGCCCTTTCAATTTACGCATCAGCAGAGTGCGGTGCGCCCAAGGGCAGGCAAGTGAAACGTACAGGTGATAACGATCTTTCTCCGCTTTAAAACCTCCGACGCCGTGTTCGCCCGGCTGGCCGTCGGCGGTCACCCAGTTGCGGAACTGAGAGGTTGAGCGTTTGAAACGGCCTCCGGTAGATGAGGTGTCATACCAGATGTCTTGCCAAACGCCATCGACGAGTTGTCCCATGGGAATCTCCTTCGTGTCCGAGTGAAAAAGCAGAAGGGCCCGCTTACCGGGCCCCGTGTCACTATTAAAAACTTACCACTTCTTGTTCAGCAAGCGGTCGATACTGAAACCGCCCGGGCCAGCAACAGCCAGTACCAGGAAGCCGCCGGCGATGGCCAGGTTCTTCATGAACATCAGCTGGTTTACGCCTTCCGCAAAGTTAGTATGGAACAATAACGCGGTCAGCACAGTAAAACCGGCGGTGAACAGCGCTACGGTACGAGTCAGGAAACCGAACATGATCGCCAGACCGCCGCCAAATTCCAGCAGGATGGTCAGAGGCAGCAAGAAGCCAGGCACGCCCATCGATTGCATGTACTGTTGGGTTCCGGCATAGGCATCGCCCATTTTGCCGTAGCCAGCCACGATAAACAGGATTGTCATCAAAATACGCGCAACCAGCAAACCTGTATCTTCTAATTTTTTCATCATTTACTCCAAAGTGATTTTTGTTTGCCAGTCTTGGCGTTTTCATGTCGGTGGGCGGTATGCCGGGTATTTAGCCCCGTGCGGCCCGTCTCGTGTCGATGGAGTGAATGTTAATCGGGAAGCCTACGCTTTGTTAGCAAGTAAAACTGTCGTATTTTTTCAAAAAAACTGAATCTTTAGCCTGCTAACAAAGAGAGGGGAATCAGAATGTTGCCCAGCCTTCACCGACAGAAACGGGAATTTTCTGCGAAAAGGCGGGCTTAACAACGGAAGAATTGAAGGAACTGCGAAAGGTTATTTGTTGGAAAAGGTTTTCTGGATCAAACGGATAGTGCCAAAGACACCAAAAGCACGACGAGACCAGCGAATCAGCTTGCTTGGATGGCGTATACCGTAGATGGCCATCACGCTGGAGCCGACCACCAGGTATTTACGCAAGCCGAAAACCGTTTGCCAGCCGCGGTCGATACGCTCGGTCTTTTCCAACCACAGGGTTTTGTTTTCCGCAAGATCCAGCCTTTGCTGCTGGATCTTGCGGATGAGCTTCTCTTTTCTCCATTCCAGATAGCGGCGACGATTCATTTTTCGTCCTCCAGCTCGGAACGGTCGATCTCCAACTGTTTGCGCGTGGCGCCCAACAACGTGGAGCGTCGAGCCTTGACCAGTGTCCAAATGGCACCGAACACGGCCAGGAACAGCAACACCCCGGTAGTGGCCCCTAACGCCATCAGGCGGTAGATAGGATCGATGGCCCAGAAAATCAGGATTAACAGGCTCATCAGGCCAAATGCGGTGAACAACAGCGTCATGCCGGCCATGATCAGCAACTGAATGAGGTTGGCTTTCTCCTCTTCCAACTCGACCACTGCCAGACGGACACGGGTTTCCACCATACCGACCAAAATAGTGATGATGCGCTGGCCGACGTCCAGGACCCCCTTGGCGGGGCCCTGTGCACGAACTTGCGGTTGTTGTTCAGCCATAATTAGCGGCGCGCTAACAGAACGCCCAGTACCACACCGACAGCGGCGCCGATACCGATACCGGTCCACGGATTATCACGAACATATTCGTCCGCCTGGCCGGCGATCTGTTTGGTTTGAGAAGCCAGTTTGTCCCCGGCATCGCTCAGGCGAGCACGGGTATCCTTCAGCGCGCCTTCAGCTTTGGAGCGCAGCTTTTCCAGTTCGGCTTTTGGCTTATCGGTGGAAGAGTTCAACACTTCTTCCAGCGTATCGGCTAAGGATTTAAGTTCAGCGCGTAAGTTTTCTGCATTTGAATCATGTGCCATGTGATAATTCCTTAACGTTAACTGAGACAGACTTTTAACATAGCGGATTTTTTCGCCGGAGCAAAGGGGGGATGAGTAGTTGATATCACTAAGCATCCATTTCAAATACGGTAAAAATCCCGCTTGGTGCGGCTCTCAGCGATAAATCCGCTAGTGTAAAAAAATTATTCCGCTTGGGCTTGCTTAAGCTCGGCTTGAGCTTCAGCCAGCTTTTTCTGTTTCTTGGCCACTTTGTCCAGATTGCCGGTCTGCTGGGCTTCTTTCAGCTCCTGCTGACGTTCGGCTACCTTGCTTTGCTTCTCATCGATTTTTTTCTGGCGATCGGCCTGCAGGCCAGCTTCGGTGCAATTTGTCTGCACTTCGCTCAGCGCCTTTTGCAACCCGGCGACGCGGTGAGTATTGCCGTGCTGGGTGGCGTAATCGATCTGTTTTTGAATCTCTTGTGCTTTGGCGGCACAGCCGCCCTCAGCCGCAAATGACAGGGCCGGGAAGACGAAGAATGGGAGAGCCAGTAACATAGATTGGCGTAATTTCATGCTATCAATTCCTTGTTATTGGGATGCGTTGTCACGTATCCGCTTTCCTGACTGCCGACAGAGGCAGTGCGACAGGAGTCTTACGTAGCTGACTGACGCTAACCTTGAGCATAGCCATAAATCGTGAAGACCCCAAAGAATCCGCCACGGTTCAGTGTTGAGTGATGATTAATTGAACAGGGCGGTGATATGAAAGGAAACCCCTTCATATGAAAGGGTATTATCCCAGATTAAGGGGGGAGCGCGCAAATTCGCGCACCCAGTGAGTGGGCACTGGGGATTCGCTCAGGGCAATGATGTACCCCGGCGGCAGAATGGTTTGCAAGGCCTCGCGCGCCAGCAACTGCTGTTCCGGCGAGTCCAGGCGGATCACCAGGCCGTCGCCTTCCGGAGTAATGCTCTTGATGCGAATACCGCGCTGATCCAGCCGCTGATAGACATAAAAACCGTCAGGCAGCGAAAGGCCTTGCTGCCCTGCGCGAATGCGTAGCTCGCTCTCGGTGCGCACCATGCAGGGCACCAACAGCGTGGCAAGCGCCAGCAAGGCGAGCGCAATCAGCAACACGTACTGCCAGCGCGGGCGCTTGATCATCACGCCCCTTTCCCCTGGTCCTGGCTATCGGCGCGTTTTTTGCGCCACAAGACGATCAGCGAGCCGACCAGCCCGACGACCAGCAGCACCAACGGCAACAGCATCAGGCAGAACATCAGCTGGTCTTCATACTTACGGAAGACCGGGGTTTTGCCCAGCGCAAAGCCCAGCGAGGTGAGGATCACGACCCACAGCAGGCCGCTCATCCAGTTAAAGAACTGGAAGCGGGCATTGCTCAGGCCAGACAGTCCGGCAATGGTCGGCAGCAGGGTGCGGACAAACGCCAGGAAACGACCGACCAGCAGGGCGGAAAGCCCGTGGCGGTGGAACAACTGGTGAGCCCGTTGATGATAGTGAGCCGGCAGATGCGACAGCCAGCCCTGTACCGTTCGGGTATTGCCGAGCCACTTGCCCTGTATGTAGCTGACCCAGCACCCCAGGCTGGCGGCGACGGTCAGGATCAGGATGGTGAGCGGGAAATTCATGGTGCCTTTGGCGATCAGGACGCCGACCAGGATCAACAGGCTGTCCCCTGGCAGAAAGGCTGCCGGCAGCAGCCCATTTTCCAAAAACAGGATCATAAACAGCAGCACGTAGAGGGTCCAGACCAGCGAAGGGTTCGCCAGCGTCTCAAAATCCTGCTGCCATAAGGCATGTAACAGTTCTTTAATGATGTCCATCCGGTGTTCCTAAAACGTCATTGTTTATTTTATTTCAGCGGCTGATCGAGTGTGGGCCGAAAGCGCGCGGGCGATGCTGGCTGCTGATAATGATGAAACGGCGTTGCTTTTTAGTAGATTCTAGTCGGTGCGACACCGGTCATGAGTGGTAAGTCAACGTGCCACGGTAAAGCATATTACTTTCTTTCCAGCCGCCTAGCCTGTTTTGCTGCTGCGGGGTGTGCAGCGTCCAGTTGACCTGGGCAAGCCGGTTGAGCGCAGGTGAGTTCTGACGCGGGAGTTTGGTGCGGTGGCCCAGCTCTGCGGCCAGGGTATAGACCGGCGGTAATTGGGCGCAGGTCGACAGCGAGCCGGAGAAGGAATGCAACCGCGGCAATAACAACGGCAATTTACCCGGCTTTTTTCGCTGCAGCTCTGCCGGTGACCGATAAACCTGGTCGTAAGGGGAAAGCAGCGGATCGGAGAGCGAGGGTAAACTGCTCAGCGACGTAGGGGTTGCTTTGGAAGGTGCCGCGCATAGCTTTTGGCCGGAGACCGAACCGGTCCAGCAAAAAAGAGCAATAAGCATGGCAAACAACCAGCGCATGTATTCGCGTCCCGCCCCGTAGCAGAGGGTAAAAAAGTGGCTCAACTTTACCAAAATAGCACGATTGGCAACAGGGAAATCTACGTTGCCAGCGGTGAAATACTACACGGCAAATCGCCGTTCAGGCATCGATTCAGCGGATTTTACAATACCTGACATAACCCGACGATTTTTGACCGCCTGGGCTATTTATTTTCGGCGGCTACGCCATCCAGATGCACTACCGGATTATCGGCGAACAGGTAGCGGTCGGCATTATATTCAAAATCGTCGCTGGTGGCGTTGAACAGCATCTGCTTGGTGTTTTCCAGGTGTTGCCACATGGCTAGCTTGGCGGCGTAAGGATCTTTACGTATCAATGCCTTGAGGATCTGATCGTGGTCGTCGCACCAGTTGGCGATGGAGCGATCGTCGATATGCTCATGCAGCTTGATCCAATAAGGGTTATTCACCCGCTGAACCCACATTTTTTCCACGATGGTGGCCATGGCGGTGTTCTGAGTGGCCAGCGCCACCTGCACGTGGAATTTCAGATCCCACTGCGAGTCTCGGAAGCGATCTTCCTTGCGCGCCTGTTCCTGGATCTCCATCAGTTGGACGATGTCCTGCTTGGTAACCTGGGTCGCGGCGAATTCGGCGATGTTGCTCTCAATCAGTTGGCGTGCCTGCAGCAGCTCGAACGGCCCGGCGGTGGCAAATTCAATGCTGTCGCCCGGCACCACCAGATGCTTTTGCTGGTTGGACATCACGTGGATCCCGGAGCCTTTGCGTACGTCGACGTAGCCTTCCACTTCCAGCATGATGATCGCTTCGCGCACCACGGTACGGCTGACGTTCATCTCTTCGGCAATGTAGCGCTCGGCCGGCAGCTTATCGCCCACCGGGTATCGGCCGCTTTCGATACGCTGTTTAAGCTCGGCGGCCAGTTGCTGATACAGGCGTCTGGTTTCAGTGAATTCCATAGTGAATGCTCTTTGGATAGGGAGGGGCGCATGGCCATGGATTTGTTATACCACTTATCCGGCAGAGCTGCCAGTAGGCTCCGGGGAGCGCCCGGCGCGATGGCCGGGCTGCGGGGTTAATGGCGCGCGGGGGAGGGGTCCAATACAGCCTCTTCGGATTGCGTAGCGGGGCGATTTTGCAGGACGGTCCAGATAACGATGGCGCCGAGAATATCGAATACCGACAGTGCGGCAAACAGTGGGCTGAAGCCCAGTGTGTCCGCCAGGGCGCCGACCACCAGGGCAAACAGGGTGCTGGCGGTCCAGGCCGCCATGCCGGTCAGGCCGTTGGCGGTGGCCACCTCGTTGCGACCGAAGACGTCAGAAGACAGGGTAATCAGTGCACCAGACAGCGCCTGATGGGCAAAGCCACCGACGCACAGCAGTGCAATAGCCGCATAGGGGCTGGTAAACAGGCCTATCATGCCAGGGCCAATCATCAGCACGGCACCCAGGGTAACCACCAGCTTACGTGAAACAATCAGGTTCACTTTAAAGTGTTTCTGGAAAAACGGTGGCAGGTAACCGCCGACGATACAGCCCAGATCGGCGAACAGCATCGGCATCCAGGCGAACATGGCGATCTCTTTCAGGTTGAAGCCGTAGGCTTTGAACATGAATAACGGGATCCAGGCATTGAAGGTGCCCCAGGCCGGTTCTGCCAGAAAGCGCGGCAGCGCGATGCCCCAGAACTGGCGGTTGCGAACAATCTGCCAGGCGGACATTTTCTTGGCATTGCCGGTTTGGTGCTGTGCTTCCTGCCCACCCAGAATGTACTCGCGCTCTTCGTCGCTGAGCTTCTTCTGGTCTTTCGGGTGCTTATAGAAAATCAGCCAGCAGACAGCCCAGATCAGGCTCAGCACGCCGGTAATGATGAACGCCATTTCCCAACTGTGCGCGACAATCGCCCAGACCACCAGCGGTGGCGCCAGCATGCCGCCTATTGACGAGCCGACGTTGAAGTAACCCACGGCGATGGAACGTTCTTTGGCCGGGAACCACTCACTGCTGGCCTTCAGCCCGGCGGGGATCATTGCCGCCTCCGCCATGCCCACAGCCCCGCGCGCCAATGCCAGCCCGCCCCAACTGTTGGCCAGAGCCGTGCCCATGCAAAACAGCGCCCACAGGATGGCGAACATGGCGTATCCGACCTTGGTGCCCAAGACGTCCAGCACATATCCCGCCACCGGTTGCATCAGGGTGTAGCAGGCAGAATAGGCCGCGACGATGTAAGAATACTGCTGCGTGGTGATGTGTAAGGTGTCTTCCAACGTGGGCGCGGCGACGGCAATGGCGTTACGCGTCAGGTAACCCAGCACGGTGCCGATGGTTACCAGCCCGATCATGTACCAGCGTAACCCTTTAATTTTACGCATCCGAAATATCTCCCAGTCTTGAATTGGCGGCGCCCTGTCGGCGTCAGCGTTTTAAGGGGTTATCCCTTTATCGTTGATTTGCGCCGGCCTGTTCATCACCGGCGTATGCCCGCCGCAAGCACGACTGGGTGGCGAGACAATAACTTGTCATACAGATTTAAAAGTTGAGTGATATCACAAAAGCCATTTTTCAATTCGGCAATACTGTTTGCCGCATGATTGGGCTGTTTCGGCGCTATCTGACCGCAAAAATGCCGGTTAACGGCCTTTTCTGGGTCATGGCAGCCTGGCTGAAGGCGATATTTTGCTGGACGCCCAATAAAATTGGTGTGATAACTTTGTCGCATTGAACACTGTGTCGAACGGCAAGCAAGGTGAGGAGCCAGCTATGGCGACGTTTTTAAACGAAGATTTCTTGCTGGGCAGCGAATTCGCCCGGCGTTTGTATCATGACTATGCGGCGGAGCAACCGATCTTTGACTATCACTGTCATCTGCCGCCGGAACAGATCGCCGAGAACACCCGTTTCAAAAATTTATACGAAATCTGGCTTAAGGGTGACCACTACAAATGGCGGGCGATGCGCACCAACGGGGTGGCAGAACGGCTGTGTACCGGCGATGCCGGCGATCGTGAAAAATTCGATGTCTGGGCTGCCACCGTACCGCACACCCTGGGTAACCCGCTTTATCACTGGACCCACCTGGAGCTGCGTCGTCCGTTCGGTATCACCGACACGCTGCTTTCCCCGATGACGGCGGACGATATCTGGCAGCGCGGCAATGCCCTGTTGGCGCAGGACGATTTCAGGGCGCGCGGCATCATGCAGCAGATGAATGTGAAGATGGTCGGCACCACTGACGATCCTGTCGACGATCTGCGCCACCATAAAGCCATTGCCGCCGACAGCAGTTTCGATATCAAGGTGTTGCCAAGTTGGCGACCGGACAAGGCGTTTAATATCGATGCGCCGGGCTTCAATGACTATCTGCAAAAGCTGGAAGCTGCAGCCGATATTCATATCGGTCGATTCAGCGCGCTGTGTGACGCGTTGAAAAAGCGCATGGATCATTTTGCCGCCCATGGCTGCAAGGTGGCTGACCATGCGTTGGACGTGGTGGTTTATGGAGAGGCGGATGAAGCTGCACTGGATGCGATTTTAACGGCGCGCCTGAGCGGCAAGCTACCTGCGCCAGAGCAGAGTGCCCAATTCAAAAGTGCGGTGCTGCTGTTCCTGGCGGCAGAATATCAACGCCGTGAATGGGTACAGCAATATCACATCGGCGCGCTGCGCAATAATAACAGCCGCATGCTGGCCAGCGTCGGCCCTGATATCGGCTTTGATTCGATAAATGACCGACCGCTGGCGGAGCCACTTTCACGCCTGCTGGATGCCCAGGCGCGTCAGGGGGGCCTGCCGAAGACCATCCTGTACTGCCTCAACCCGCGTGACAATGAAGTGATCGCCACCATGGTCGGTAACTTCCAGGGAGAGGGTACGCCGGGCAAGATGCAGTTCGGTTCCGGCTGGTGGTTCAACGATCAGAAAGACGGTATGCAACGTCAGATGACGCAATTGGCGCAGCTCGGCTTGTTGAGCCGCTTTGTCGGTATGCTGACTGACAGTCGTAGCTTCCTGTCTTATACCCGCCATGAATATTTCCGCCGCATCCTTTGCCAGATGATGGGGCGTTGGGTGGCAGACGGCGAGGCGCCAGCAGATATCGCGCTGCTGGGCGAGATGGTGAAAAACATCTGCTTCGACAATGCCAAGAACTATTTCGCCATTGAACTGGCGTAGCCGCTGCCCGAGGTGGGTTTATGCAAAGCATGGTAAAAATTCATTCGCTGGATAATGTCGCGGTGGCACTGCGCGATCTGGCGGCCGATGAAACGTTGATGCTGGACGGCACGGCAATTCGGCTTGCGCAGCCGGTAGCGCGCGGGCATAAGTTTGCGCTACGGCCGATTGCCGCCGGTGAGGCAATCATCAAATATGGCCTGCCGATCGGTCATGCACTGGAGACGATTGCTTCCGGTGTACATATTCACTCGCAAAATGCCAAAACTAACTTGAGTGACCTGGACAGCTATCAGTACCAGCCGCAATTTCCCGTATTACCGCCGCAGGCTGCGGATCGGGAAGTGCAGCTTTATCGCCGTAGCAGTGGGGAAGTAGGGATCCGCAACGAGCTGTGGATCATACCGACCGTTGGCTGTGTCAACGGCATTGCCCGACAGATCCAGCAGCGTTTCCTCAAGGAAACCCAGGATGCGCAGGGGATCGACGGCGTGCACCTGTTCAGTCATCCGTTTGGCTGCTCCCAACTGGGGCAAGATCATGAGAACACCCGCACCATGCTGCAAAACATGGTGCGCCATCCCAATGCTGGCGCGGTGTTGGTGATTGGCCTGGGGTGCGAGAATAATCAGGTGGATGTTTTCCGCAGTACCCTGGGTGCGGTTGATGATCAGCGGGTGCGCTTTATGGTCTGTCAGCAACAGGACGATGAGGTAGAGGCTGGGTTGGAACAGCTACATGCGCTGTACCAGGTGATGCGCGATGATCGCCGTCAACCGGGCAAGCTGAGTGAATTGAAATTCGGGCTGGAGTGCGGCGGGTCTGACGGGCTGTCCGGCATCACCGCCAATCCGCTGTTGGGGCGTTTTTCCGACTATCTGATTGCCAACGGCGGCACGACGGTACTGACTGAAGTGCCGGAGATGTTTGGCGCCGAACGGATCCTGATGAGCCGCTGCCGCGATCGTGCGACGTTCGATAAGACCGTCAGCATGGTCAACGATTTCAAACAGTATTTTATTGCCCATAACCAGCCGATTTATGAAAACCCTTCGCCGGGCAACAAAGCCGGTGGGATCACCACGCTGGAGGAGAAATCGCTCGGCTGCACGCAGAAAGCCGGGCACAGCCAGGTGGTGGACGTGCTCAAATATGGCGAACGGCTGCGGCAACCCGGTTTAAACCTGCTGAGTGCGCCAGGCAATGACGCGGTAGCGACCAGCGCGCTGGCCGGTGCCGGTTGCCATATGGTGTTGTTCAGCACCGGGCGCGGTACGCCCTATGGCGGTTTCGTACCGACGGTGAAGCTGGCGACCAACAGCGAACTGGCGGCGAAGAAGCCGCACTGGATCGACTTCGATGCCGGCCGGCTGATCCACGGCACCCCGATGGAAAGTCTGCTGGAGCAGTTTGTCGATCTGATCGTGGCGATTGCCAATGGTCAGCCAGCACGCAACGAAACCAATGATTTCCGTGAGTTGGCGATTTTTAAGAGCGGAGTGACATTGTAAGGCGACAGTCGTAAAAAAGGCGCCCGATCACGAGCGCCTTCTGGAACATTTTGGGGATTAACGCACTTTCAGCGGGTCTTCATCCGCTAAACGCTGATCTTCCGCCTGACAGGCAGCTGCGGTGAACAGCACGTCGGTCGAGGAGTTCAGCGCGGTTTCGGCGGAGTCTTGCAGTACGCCGATGATAAAGCCGACTGCCACCACCTGCATTGCCACGTCGTTCGGAATGCCGAACATGTTGCAGGCTAATGGGATCAGCAGCAGTGAACCGCCTGCCACGCCGGAAGCGCCGCAGGCACAGATAGCCGCGACGACGCTGAGCAGCAACGCCGTGGGCACATCAACCGGGATCCCCAGAGTATGCACCGCCGCCAGCGTCAGCACGGTAATGGTGATGGCGGCGCCAGCCATGTTGATGGTGGCACCCAGCGGGATGGAAACCGAATAGGTGTCTTCGTTCAGATTCAGCTTTTTGCACAGCTCCATATTCACCGGGATGTTGGCGGCTGAGCTGCGGGTGAAGAAGGCGGTCACGCCGCTTTCGCGCAGGCAGGCAAACACCAGCGGGTAAGGGTTGCGACGGATTTTCCAGTAAACGATCAGCGGGTTCAGCACCAGCGCCACCAACAGCATACAGCCGATCAGCACCACCAACAGTTGCGCATAGCCCCAAAGCGCACCGAAACCGGTATCCGCCAGCGTCGAGGCCACCAGACCGAAAATACCGAGTGGAGCGCAGCGGATCACCGCGCGTACCACCAGGGTGACCGCATGCGACATATCGTTAATCAGCGATTTGGTGGTTTCAGAGGCGTGGCGCAGCGCCAGCCCCAGACCCACGGCCCAGGCCAGAATGCCGATATAGTTGGCATTAATCAGCGCATGGAACGGGTTGGCGACCACGCTCATCAGCAGGCCTTTCAGCACCTCAATAATGCCGCCCGGCGGGTTGATATCCGCATTGCCGGTTACCAGCGCCAGGTTGGACGGGAACATAAAGCTGACCACCACCGCCACCAGCGCCGCGGCGAAGGTCCCCAGCAGGTAGAGGAACAGGATCGGGCGGATATTGGTTTTTTGCCCGTGCTTGTGGTTGGCTATTGAGGCCATGACCAACACCAGCACCAATACCGGCGCTACCGCTTTTAGTGCCCCGACGAACAGGGCGCCAAGCAGGCCCACAGCAGAAGCTGCTGCCGGTGAGATTAACGCCACGATAATCCCGGCCACCAGGCCGATCATGATTTGTTTAACCAGGCTGCCCTGTACGATCCTGTGTAGTAAGTTTTGCATAATGCTTTTTCCCGATGATGTTGCGTACAGACTTTGTCACCTCGGTGGGAACGCCACCGGACAACTTTATAGGGATCTGTAACCAAGTGTGTTTGCCGAATCAGTATTCAGTAAAGCCTGGATATTGGAAAGGGGAGAGGGTGAAATTCTGAGCGCGGATCAACTCTTTATAACATACTGATTACATTTGTGTGATCGCAATAACATTTGGCGTTTGGGGGGAATTGCCAAACAATCGCGGGGCGGCAAGCCGCCCCGACTAACAGATTATGGTGCTTTATGATTGGCCAGACGGTCGTTACGACGGTTAACCCAGGCGTTGATCACCAACGTTAACGTCAGGATACCGGCCACCACGCCGAGCGAAACGCCGATCGGGATATGGAAGAAGTCGATAATCAACATCTTGACGCCGATAAACATCAGGATAATCGACAGGCCGTATTTCAGCATCGAGAAGCGCTCTGCCACGTTAGCCAGCAAGAAGTACATGGCGCGCAGGCCCATGATGGCGAACAGGTTAGAGGTCAGAACGATAAACGGATCCGTGGTCACGGCGAAAATTGCCGGGATGCTATCGACCGCAAAGATCACGTCACTCAGTTCCACCAGGATCAGCACCAGCACCAGCGGCGTAGCGAACAGCAGGCCGTTGCGGCGCACGAAGAAACGTTCACCTTCCAGGTTGTCGGTCATACGCAGGTGGCTGCGCAGCCATTTCACCAGCGGCTTGTCACCAATCGCCGAGTCATCTTCTTTTGCCAGCGCCATCTTGATACCGGTAAACAGCAGAAACGCACCGAACAGGTACAGCAACCACTGGAACTGGGTCACCAGCCAGCTGCCGGCGAAGATCATGATAGTACGCAGCACGATCGCGCCCAGTACGCCAAAGATTAGCACCCGACGCTGCAGGTTGGCCGGAACGGCAAAGTAGCTGAACAGCATCAGCCAGACGAAGACGTTATCGACCGCCAGCGCTTTTTCGATCAGATAACCGGTGAGGAAGGCCAACGCCTGGGTGTCGGCGACGGCGCGCCCGGCGGTTTGGTTCAGGTAGTACCAGAAGCCCAGGTTGAACAGCAAAGAGAGGCTGATCCACACCAGCGACCAACTGGCGGCCTGCTTGAGCGTCATGGTGTGTGCGCCTTTGCGGCCTTGCAGCAGTAAGTCGATTGCGAGCATCACAACTATGATGGCGGCAAAGCTGCCCCATAACCAAGGTGTGCCAACGGTATTCATCATCAGAGGTATCCTTCAAAAACAAAAACGGCCAACGTCGGAAGACGCTAGCCGCTCTTATGAACGCTGCAAGCAAACCTCGCCTTCCGGCAAGGTCTCACTTACAACGTTGATGAAGGTGCGCTGATCGTGCCCGTTACATCATGTTGCCCGGTAACCGGATGCTTGCGCATCGTAATGACGATTGACCGGCAATGAAGTTACTCCCCTTTGCACGGCAGAAAGTAATGCAAAATATGTCAGCGGTCAACGTTTATTAAGTTACCCGGCCAGGGCTTTTTGCGCGCCGAGGCTGACGACAAATCCCTGCAGCAGCAGCCGACTGAACGGCGTATCGCTAACCTGCTGTTGCTTAAGCTGATACGCTGCCTGCTGCTCAGGATACAGTTCACCGAGCCAGCTCAGATACTGATGCATCACCGCGCCGTTAAATTCCGGATGGAACTGGGTCGTCAGCACACGATCGCCATAACTGAGGATCTGATAGGCATCCTGTTGCGACCGGGCCAGCGGCACTGCGCCGGCGGGGGGCGTCAACACGCTCTGCGAGTGGATCAGATTGGCCTTGAAGCGCGGCGGTAACATCGCCATTCGCCGGTCGTTGGCGGCGGCGGGCAGCAATTCGACGTCCAATGTGCCGACTTCCATACCCTGCGGGTGATAACCGACTTCACCGCCAAGCGCATAGGCCAACAGCTGGTGCCCGTAGCAGGCACCGAAGATCGGCAGCTGGATCTGCATCGCCTGGCGCAGCCACTCGGCGGCTTGCTCGCTCCACGGCAGCCGTTCGGTCACCATCGCCGGTGAACCGGTGATCACCACGCCGGCATAATTTTGCGGCGGCAGCGGCTGCTCGCCTGCGGGAAGGTGCACGATCTGCACGCGATCGGCATCAATGTTCCCCTGTTGCAAGAACATGCCGTCGAAGTTGGCCTTTTCCCGGCGGATAACCTCTGGGGCATCGCCGGTTTGCATCAGTAATAAGGGTTTCATGTCACTCTCCGTCGGCAGGGAAGACCACGCCGGTCTGGCGGCGAATTTCGGTCAGCAGGCGGGCGATAATCAGTGAATTCTCCAGCCCCGGGTGTTCCACCTGTCGTTTTTCCACCAGATCGGCGAACACCTGTGCCTCATACAGCATGGTATTGATGTGCTGAGGACGGGTCAGATCCTGACGATGGCCGCCGCGTGGGGTCAGCACCACGCCCTGACACTCAGAAATTTTCTCAATCACCAGCGTTCCTTCTTCGCCCTGTATCTCACTGGGAATGTCCGAGTTGCTGACTTTGGAGTGGGAGAGGGTGACGTCGAAATCGCCGTAGTTGAGGCAAGCGGTACCGTGGGCATCCACACCGGTATCCAGCAGCGCCGCGCTGGCAATCACCGATTTCGGTTCGCCGAACAGGGCTACGGCGCTGGCCAGGCAGTAATAGCCAATGTCCATGATTGAGCCGTTGGAAAACTGCGGATTGAAGGTGTTCGGATTCTCGCCGGCCAGATAGCGCGGGTAGCGTGACGAGTATTGGCAGTAGTTGAGGAAGGCTTTGCGCAACCTGCCGATTTGCGGCAACGCCTGTTGCAGGGCCAGGAAATTCGGCAGATGAGCGCTTTTGAAAGCTTCGAACAGCACCACCTGATTTTCACGCGCGCAGGCCACCAGCTTTTCGGCTTCACGCAGGTTGGACACCAGCGGCTTTTCGCAAATCACATGCTTTTTATGGCTGAGGAACAGCAGCGATTGTTGGCAGTGAAGGGCGTTGGGGCTGGCGATGTAAACCGCATCGATGGCATCAGATTGGGCCAATGCTTCAAGGGAATCGAAAAACAGGCTGACGTGGTAGTTGGCGCCAAATTCCTGCGCTTTTTCCAGCCTGCGCGAATAGACGGCGGTCAATTTCAGCTTGCCGCTTTCGTGCGCGGCGTCGATAAAGCGTTCCGTAATCCAGTTGGTGCCCACAACGGCAAAGCGAATCATAGATATCTCCGGTTCCCAGGCGCTGTACCCTATGCGCTTCACACGTCGCACAGGGTAGAAAGAATCAGATTATCACGGCATTTACAGAAGGCGAATCTCGCTATGCATACAGATCGCCAAACACGGAGAGGTGGGTCAGATACAGCCGGGTGTCGAACTCCAACTGATGGTAATTGGGTTCCATATGGCAGCACAGGCTGTAGAAGGCCTTGTTGTGGTCTTTCTCTTTCAGATGCGCCAACTCATGTACCACGATCATGCGCAAAAACGGCTCAGGCGCCAGCTTGAAGACCGTCGCCACGCGGATTTCCGCCTTGGCCTTCAGTTTGCCACCCTGCACGCGGGAAATGGCGGTGTGCATGCCCAGCGCGTGTTTCATCACCTGAATTTTACCGTCGTAAGCCACCTTGCTCAGCGGTTGAGCGTTGCGCAAATACTGGTTTTTCAGATCGACGGTAAACTGATAAAGCGACTTGTCGGTAGTGCAGTCATGCACTTGCGGATAGCGCTGCAACAGCACATCCCCCAGGCGTCGTTGGTCGATCAACTGCTGCACCTGGCTTTGCAGATGTTCAGGGTAGCCCTGCAGGTAGGTCAGTTCGGACATCATCTTCCCGTTTTGGCCTCAATTGAGCGGGTCATTGTATGATGTTTTTTCGTGCAAAGCCCGCAAAGGGCAATTTATCCGAAAAAACATTTTACTGCCGGGCGTTTTTAGGGGATAAACAGCCCAAATTTTATCAGTCAGGAGGGGCAATGAGCCAACTCGATCTGGGAACACAGCAACTTGAGCTGGAACGTTATCCCCAACAGGAAGAATCCACCCAATTGCAGGCGTGGGAAGCGGCGGACGAATATCTGCTGCAACAGCTTGAAAATATAAACATTGGCGATCGCCCGGTGCTGATTTTCAACGACAACTTCGGCACGCTGGCCTGCGCACTGCACGCTCATCAGCCTTACAGCATCAGCGATTCCTACATGAGTCAGTTGGCAACGCGCCATAACCTGAAGCTCAATGAACTGGATCCGGAGCAGGTGACGCTGCTGGACAGCCTGGCCGAACTGCCTGCTTCACCGGCAGTGGTGCTGATCCGCATTCCTAAAGCGCTGGCACTGCTGGAACAGCAACTGCGCTCGTTGCGCAACGTGGTGGCACCGGATACGGTCATTATCGCCGGAGCCAAGGCGCGTGACGTTCACACCTCGACCATGCAGCTGTTTGAAAAGGTGCTTGGCCCAACGCGCACCAGCCTGGCATGGAAGAAAGCGCGTCTGATCCACTGCGAAGTGACGGATATTGTGCCGCCGGTGGCCCCGGAAACCACCAACTGGACGCTGGACGGCACGGATTGGCTTATCCACAACCATGCCAACGTGTTCTCGCGCAGCAATCTGGACATCGGCGCGCGCCTGTTCCTGGAGCATCTGCCGAAGGATCTGGAAGGGCATATTGTCGATCTCGGCTGCGGTAATGGCGTGATTGGCCTGACGGCACTGGCGCAGAATCCGCAGGCTCAGGTGACGTTTGTCGATGAGTCTTATATGGCGGTGGCCTCCAGCGAGTTGAACGTAGAGCACAACCTGCCGCAGGATCTGGATCGTTGTCAGTTTGAGGTGAACAACTCACTGGCGGGGATTGAGCGTGAAAGCGTGCAGGCGGTACTGTGCAATCCACCGTTCCACCAACAGCATGCGATCACCGATCACACCGCTTGGCAGATGTTCTGCGACGCCAAGCGTTGCCTGCAGGTCGGTGGCGAGTTGCGCATCGTCGGCAACCGTCATCTGGATTATCACCATAAGCTGAAGCGCCTGTTTGGCAACTGCACCGTTGTGGCATCCAACAAGAAATTTGTGATCCTCAGAGCGGTGAAATCCGGCGCACGTTACTGATTGACCGAGGGGCGCGGTGAATGCGCCCCTCCATGATTAGCGAATTAAAGTGCCATTGCCAGCCGCGTACCCTGATCGATAGCGCGGCGGGCATCCAGCTCGGCGGCGACGTCCGCACCCCCAATCAAATGCACGGTTTTTCCCATCTCCAGCAGCGGTTGCTGCAGTTCGCGTCTGGGTTCTTGTCCGGCGCAGATAATCACCGTATCCACCGGTAGGCAGCTTTCCTGTTCGGCGCGTGAAATATGCAGGCCTTCATCATCAATGCGTTGGTAGTTCACGCTGTTGAGCATTTTTACACCGCGCATCGCCAGGCTGGTGCGGTGGATCCAACCGGTGGTTTTCCCCAGGCCTTCGCCCACTTTGCTGGTTTTGCGTTGCAGCAGGTAGATCTGCCGAGCAGGGCGGGCAACCACTGGCCCCTGCACCGCCAGCCCGCCGCGTTGGCTAAGCTGGTCATCGATACCCCATTCACGGTTAAATTCCGCCGGATCCAGACTGCTCGACACCCCGTGTTGGCTGAGGTATTCGGCGGTATCGAAGCCGATGCCGCCGGCACCGATAATCGCCACGCGCTGGCCGACCGGCTTTTTATCGCGTAGCACATCCAGATAGGTCAACACTTTGGCGTTGTCGATACCGGGGATCGCCGGGGTACGCGGCACAATACCGCAGGCAAGGATCACTTCGTCGAACTCCGCCAGATCGGCCGCCGTCACCCAGGTGCCGAGCTTCACATCGACCTCTTGCAGCGTCAATTGGCGACGGAAATAACGCAGCGTTTCATGAAACTCCTCTTTACCGGGGATCTGCTTGGCGATATTGAACTGGCCGCCAATCTGATCGGCGGCATCGAACAGCGTCACCCGGTGGCCGCGGCTGGCTGCGGTAGTGGCAAAGGCCAATCCGGCCGGCCCGGCTCCGATCACCGCCAGCTTTTTCGGCTTCTCCGTTGCTACCAGCGGCATCTCGGTCTCGCGGCAGGCACGAGGGTTCACCAGGCAGGAGGTGAGTTTGCCTTCAAAAATTTGGTCGAGGCAGGCCTGGTTACAACCAATGCAGGTATTGATTTCATCGGCACGCCCTTCGGCGGCTTTCTGCACAAAAGCGGCGTCGGCCAGGAACGGGCGCGCCATTGATACCATGTCGGCGCAGCCGTCGGCCAAGACCTGCTCGGCTACCGCCGGGTCGTTGATGCGGTTGGTGGTGATCAGCGGAATGCGTACCTTACCCATTAGCTTGCGGGTCACCCAACTGAATCCTGCTCGCGGCACCATGGTGGCGATGGTGGGGATACGCGCCTCATGCCAGCCAATGCCGGTGTTGATAATAGTGGCCCCGGCCTGCTCAACGGCCAGCGCCAACTGTTCGATTTCCTGCCAACTGGAGCCATCCTCAACCAGATCGAGCATCGAAAGGCGATAAATCAGGATAAATTCGTGGCCGACCGCCTGGCGTACCGCCCGGACGATCTCCACGGCAAAACGCATGCGGTTGCTGAAGCTGCCGCCCCATTGATCATCACGCTGGTTGGTGCGTGCGACCAGGAACTGGTTGATCAGATAGCCTTCGGAACCCATCACTTCGACGCCGTCATAACCTGCCTGTTGAGCTAAAGCCGCGCACTGCGCGAAGTCTGCGATAGTTTGCAGAATGTCCGCTTCGCTCAGTGCGGTAGGGGTAAAGGGATTGATCGGCGCCTGTAGCGCGGAGGGGGCTACCGGCTGCGGCTGGTAGCTGTAGCGACCGGCATGCAGGATCTGCAGCGCAATTTTACCGCCGGCCTTGTGGACGGCGTCGGTGACGATGCGGTGATGGTCGACCTGCTCCGGGTGGCTCAGGGTTGAGCCGCCGCGATAGACCACACCTTTTTCATTGGGGGCGATGCCGCCGGTGACGATCAACGCCACGCCGGCTGCGGCGCGCTCGGCATAGAAAGCGGCCATGCGCTCGGGGCCATTCGGCAGTTCTTCCAGGCCGGTGTGCATCGATCCCATCAGCACCCGATTTTTCAGGGTGGTGAAGCCGAGATCCAGCGGCGCCAGCAGGTGTGGGTAATTGCTCATTGCAGTCTCCATCATTCATCCCCTTCATCTTTCAAGCTGCAGCGTTGTTGGCTGCATTCGCTCACCCCAGTCACTTACCTGAGTAAGCTCCTGGGGACTCGCGAACTTGCTGCCTCGCTGCCGCGTGAAAGCTATTGGGTATGATCTGTAGTTATTATTATGTGCGACCTCAAGTGGTCGGATGAGATAAATCTAGCCGTTGTCTCTGTCGTTGGGAATCTGCGTTGCGCTGAATGTGATAGATGTCATGAATCTGTGCCTCTGTTTGCATGGTGAACAACAAATGGGTTAGCATTCGTTCGTCATAAATTTCCTCTCTCTACGGAGCCATCACCGAAAATGAACACACACGCCTGCTGATATCTTGTCCCACGTTGCGCACACCGGTGCCTTGTGGGGATGTTTTGATTTCATTCAGGAGTGCTTATGGCTCATTTTGCGCAATCCCCTCATTTTGTTTTACATCACCTGATCTGCCAGTTCGCTGACGGCGAAACGCTGTTCGGTCCCTTGGATTTGACTTTCGATCAGCAACGCTGTGGCCTGGTTGGGCGCAATGGCGTCGGCAAAACGCGCTTGCTGCGTTTGATCGCCGGACTGGATCATCCCGGTGGCGGGCATGTTGAATCCCATGCATCGCTGGCTTACGTCGCGCAACAGCCGGAGCTCTCCCCACAGACTACGCTGGCCCAACTGCTGGGCTACGGTGAGATATTTGCCGCATTGGCCCGCCTTGAGCAGGGGCAACCGATGGCGAACGATCTCGATCTTTTGGAAGGTCAGTGGGATCTGCGCGATCGTCTGCAGGCTGCCTTTGTCGCCGCCGGGTTACCGGCGTTCGATGCGCAACGCCCCGTGAGCGATTTGAGCGGCGGTGAACGAATGCGTGCCGCGCTGTGTGGGGCGATACTGAGCAACGCGGATTTTTTGTTGCTCGACGAACCGACCAACCACCTCGACGGCCGGGGCCGCGACTGGCTGTATCAACAGGTGGAACAGTGGCGTGGGGGCTTACTGGTGGCCAGCCACGATCGGCAGCTGTTGGCGCGTATGCAGCGCATTGTCGAACTGACGCCGGGCGCACTGCACAGCTACGGCGGCAACTACGGCGACTATCGCCGCCAGCGTGATTTGGAGCAGCAGGCCGCACGAGCCGGGCTGGAACACGCGCGCCAGGAACGGCGGCGCACCCGGGCCCGGCAGCAGAAAGAACACGACATCAGCCAACGGCGCTCTGCGCAAACGCTGAAAACCGTCGATACGCTCAATATCGCGTCTTTTGAGCGTGTGGCCTACAAAGCGGCGGCCAAAGAAAGCCTCGGCACGCTGCGCAAGCAGCATCAGGACCAGAAGGATGCCCTCGATGCCGCCGTGCGCGATGCCTATCAGCGGGTGGAAGACGACTGCCCGGTGATGCTCACCCTGCCGGGCAGCGCCGTGGTAGCGGGCAAGCAGGTGTTGGTACTCGAACAGTTGGAACTGCCTTTTATCACCATGCCGCCGCTGAATTTTCGCATTGATGGCCCGATGCGCGTGGCGCTGACCGGCCCGAACGGCTGCGGAAAATCCACGTTGCTGAAGGTGATCCTGGGGCAGTTGTCGGCCAAAGCGGGGAGTTGTCACTGCCCACTGTCGACGGCTTACCTCGATCAAACCCTTTCACAGCTCGATCTTTCGCTGTCTGTGGTTGAGCATCTGGGGCTGCAGGATTCACCGCTCAATGAGGGTACGGTACGCAGTCAATTGGCGCAGTTGCAGCTAAACGCCGAACGCGTGCTGTTGCCGATGGCGGTGCTGAGCGGCGGCGAACGACTGAAGGCGGCGCTGGCCTGCATGCTGTGGCGTCGAGAGCCGGCGCAGTTGTTGTTGCTGGATGAGCCCACTAACCATTTGGATCTGGCGTCGTCACTGGCAATCGAGGCTTCGCTGGCCAGCTTCCCCGGCGCGATGCTGGTGGTTTCTCATGATGAAAACTTCCTGCAGGCGCTGAAATTGACCCATCGTTTGCAGTGGCAGGCGGGGGAATGGCACCTACAGAGCTTATGAGGCTCATTCGTGCCTTAGGGCCGCCTTCTGTTTTCAGGGGGGATGCACTCCAACAGCAGGGTAAAAGCGGCGGCCATCTGCTCTTCCGGTACGCAGGCAAAGCCCATCAGCAGGCCGCGGCGATGGTTGGGCAACATGTAGTAACGCGACAGCGGCCGTACCAGTACGCCACGCGTATTGGCTGCGGCGGCAATCGCCACATCGTCCGCCTGGTCCGGCAGGTTGAGGATCAGGTGCAGCCCGGCATTGTTATTGAATTCACTCAGGGCCTGCTTACCCAGATGCTGCTCGATAAGACCGGTTAGGAAGGCACGCCGCCGGGCATACAGCAGGCGCATGCGGCGGATATGTGCGCTGTAGTGGCCTTCCTGAATAAACTGCGCCAGCGCGGTCTGGATCAGCAAATGGCCGCCGCGATACAGCTCTGCATGTGCGGTTTTCAGCGCCGCCATCAGCGGTTTCGGCAACACCACATAACCCAGTCGCAGCGCCGGATACAGCGTTTTGCTGAAGGTGCCGATATAGATCACCGGCGCGTCGGCTTCCAAGCCCTGCAACGCCGGGATCGGCTGACCGGAAAAGCGAAACTCGCTGTCGTAGTCATCTTCAACAATCCAACTGCCGGCGTTGCGCGCCAAGGCCAATAACCGTTGCCGACGCGCTAGGCTCATCACCGATCCCAATGGGTACTGGTGCGACGGCGTGACGAAAATCAGCCGCGGCGCCTCGGTAGGCTGTTCCGGTGGCACCATACCGGCTTCATCCACCGCCAACGGGCAGATATTCACGTCGTTCATCCGCAGGATATTGCGGATCCCCCAATAGCCCGGTTCTTCAATCCATGCGTCATCGCCCGGATTACACAGCAGGCGCGTCACCAGATCTATCGCCTGATGGATGCCTTCGGTAATCAGAATTTGCTCTGGCGAACAGCGTACCGAGCGCGCTACGCGCAGATAGTCCACCAGCGCATGCTGTAGCTCCGGACTGCCGCCCTGGTTGCTGTAGGTCAACTTCTGCGGGGCCGGACGACGGCTGATACGCGCCTGGATCTTGCTGAATAACTGGTGTGGGAAAGCATTGACGTCAGGCACGCCGGGGATAAAGGCGCCCCACTGTTTGGGGCTGGCGCTGGCGTGGTGCAGCAGAGTGGCACCGCGCGCTGACAGTTCAATCCGTCGCTGTTCCCCGTCACTGCCTGCTGGCGCGCTGACGGTGGATAAACAGCTGTCCGGGACGGTTTCGGCGACGAATGTACCGCTTCCGGCGCGCGCCAAGACATATCCTTCCGCCAAGAGTTGTTCATAAACGGTTAATACAGTGTTACGAGAAAGGCTGAGCTCCTGGGCTAAATCCCGTGAGGCGGGCAGGCGGCTGGAGGGCGGCAGGCTACCGTCCAAAATGCTGGTGCGGATCGCATTATAAAGCCGCTTATGCAGCTTATCATCCGGCTGTTCGCCAAGACGTTGCAACAACAGGTCACCACTCAGTGAGCGCAATTGGATCCCTCAATTAATCGTAACTGGCTCTCGATTATAGGGCCACATCCTGTGTAAATAAACGTCATTGTTTCACGAATGTGAACAAACCGTTTAGCTGGCACCGACTACCGACTGGAGAGAACAACATGAAAAACGCAGAATTGAATCAACGTCGTCAGGATGCCACCCCACGTGGGGTCGGCGTGATGTGCGGCTTTTACGCCGAACGCGCCGAGAACGCCACGCTGTGGGATGTCGAAGGGAATGAAGTTATCGATTTTGCCTCCGGTATCGCCGTATTGAATACCGGACACCGCCACCCGAAGGTGATCGCTGCCATTGAGAAGCAGCTGAAGGCCTTCACCCATACCGCTTACCAGATTGTCCCTTACGAAAGCTACGTTTCGCTGGCCGAGCGCATCAACCAGTGTGCGCCGATCGAAGGGCCATGTAAAACCGCGTTCTTCACCACGGGGGCGGAAGCGGTAGAGAACGCCGTCAAAATTGCCCGCGCCCACACTGGCCGTCCGGGTCTGATCACCTTCGGCGGCGGCTTCCACGGCCGCACCTACATGACCATGGCGCTGACCGGCAAAGTGGCGCCTTACAAACTGGGCTTTGGGCCATTCCCGGGATCGGTGTTCCACGGCCAGTATCCGAATGCGCTGTATGGCGTGACCACCGAAGATGCGATGAACAGCCTGGAGCGTATCTTTAAAGCGGATATCGATCCCAAGCAGGTTGCGGCCATCGTGCTGGAGCCGGTGCAAGGTGAAGGTGGTTTCAACGTCGCACCGGCCGAGTTTATGCAGGCGTTGCGCACCTTGTGCGACGAACACGGCATTTTGCTGATTGCCGACGAAGTGCAAACCGGTTTTGCCCGTACCGGCAAGCTGTTTGCCATGGATCATTACAACGTCAAACCCGATCTGATCACCATGGCGAAAAGCCTGGCGGGCGGCATGCCGTTGTCGGCCGTAGCCGGTCGTGCAGAGGTGATGGATGCCCCGGCACCGGGCGGGCTGGGTGGCACCTATGCCGGTAACCCGCTGGCGGTGGCGGCAGCGCTGGCGGTGCTGGATGTGATTGAAGAAGAGCAGCTATGCCAACGTTCTCAACGCCTGGGCCAGCATCTGGTGGAGGTGCTGCAGCAGGCCCGTCAGACCAGCCCGGCGATTGCGGATATTCGTGCGCAGGGTTCGATGGTGGCGGTGGAGTTCAACGATCCCAAAACCGGCAAACCCTCGGCTGAGATCACCCGCCAGGTGCAGCAGAAAGCGCTGGAAGAAGGCCTGCTTCTGCTGAGCTGCGGTGTTAACGGCAATGTGATCCGCTTCCTGTACCCACTGACCATTCCTGAAGACCAGTTCACCAAGGCGCTGGGCATTCTTTCCCGCGCGCTGGCTCAATAAGGAGTGACCGGTATGAAATTGAATAACCCCGAGCTGCTGCGCAGCCAGTGCCTGATTAACGGCGAGTGGTGCGATGCGCTGAGCGGTAAACGTGAAGCGGTCATCAATCCGGCGACCGGCGTTGAGCTGGCCAGTATTCCGTTAGTCAGCGGTGAAGAAACTCAACAGGCGATTAACGCTGCGCAGGTTGCGCAGCAAGGTTGGAAACAACTGACCGCCAAACAGCGTTCCGCTCTGATGCTGACCTGGGCCGACAAGGTGCTGGCGGCGCAGGAAGATCTGGCCCAGTTGATGACCGCGGAGCAGGGCAAATCGCTGGCGGAAGCGCGCGGTGAAGTGGCTTATGCCGCCTCGTTTATCACCTGGTTTGCTGAAGAAGCCAAGCGAGTGGACGGCGCGGTACTGCAAGCGCCGCAGGCTTCACAACGTCTGGTGGTGGTAAAACAGCCCATCGGCGTTTGTGCGGCGATCACTCCGTGGAACTTCCCGGCGGCGATGATCACCCGCAAGGTGGCGCCGGCGCTGGCAGCAGGTTGCGCAATTATCGTTAAACCGGCCGAACAAACGCCGCTGACCGCGCTGGCGTTGGGCAAGCTGGCGCAGGACGCCGGCATTCCGGCGGGGGTGCTGCAGATCGTGACCGGCGATGCCGCTCAGGTGGGCAAAGTATTGTGTGACAGCCCGGTGGTACGCAAGTTGAGCTTTACCGGTTCGACCGAGGTCGGCCGCATTCTGATGGCGCAGTGCGCGCCAACCATCAAAAAGCTGTCGCTGGAGCTGGGTGGCAATGCGCCGGTGATCGTTTTCGACGACGCCAATCTGGACGCGGCCGTGGCGGGTATTATGGCCTCCAAATTCCGCAATAGCGGCCAGACCTGCGTCTGCGCCAACCGTATCTACGTGCAGGACGGCATCTATGACCGGCTGGTGGATAAGCTGGTGGCGGCGGTCGAGCAACTGAAGGTCGGTGACGGCAGTCAGGCGGGCACCACTCAGGGCCCGTTGATTGACCAGGATGCGGTGGAAAAAGTGCAGAGCCATATCGACGATGCATTGATCAAGGGCGCGCAAATCGCTATCGGCGGTCAGCCGCATGAGCTGGGTCGTACCTTCTTCCAGCCTACGGTAGTGACCGGCGTGACGCAGAAAATGCGCTTCGCCAAAGAGGAAACCTTTGGCCCGGTGGCGCCGCTGTTCCGTTTCCATGACGAGGCGGAAGCTATTGCCATGGCCAACGATACCGAGTTCGGTTTGGCCGCCTATCTGTTCACGCAGAACGCCTCGCGTCAATGGCGAGTGCCGGAGGCGTTGGAATACGGCATGGTCGGCATCAATACCGGTCTGATTTCCAATGAAGTGGCACCTTTTGGCGGCGTGAAGCAGTCAGGGCTCGGACGTGAAGGATCGCGTTACGGGATTGAAGAATATCTGGAGCTGAAATACCTGTGTATCGATGTGAGCTGTTAACCCCTGGGAAATTAACCAACCCCGGTGGCCAGCGCCGCCGGGAGCCAAAGGATGCTGCATGTCTTCTGAAAACATCTCTATTTCTCCGGCGCTTGCCGCCGGGGTGCGAACGCCTGCACCCGCCAAATCACTGAGTTTCCTTGAAGGGGTGGCGATGATTGTCGGCACCAACATTGGCGCCGGCGTGTTGTCCATCGCCTACGCCTCCAGCAAGGCCGGTTTTCTGCCGCTGTTGTTTTGGCTGGTGCTGGTGGGCAGTCTGACCACTATCACCATGCTGTACGTTGCTGAATCTACCCTGCGTACCCGTGCCCATCTGCAATTGAGCGGACTGGCGAAACGTTATGTCGGCGGTATCGGTGCCTGGCTGATGTTTGCTTCGGTTTGCGTTAACAGCATTGGGGCGTTGACCGCCTACATGAGCGGCAGCGGCAAACTGTTGCAGTCCCTGTTTGGCATTTCCCCGGCAATAGGCAGCCTGCTGTTTTTCGTACCCGCTGCGGGGGTTTTGTACCTGGGATTAAAGGCGATTGGCCGCGGGGAGAAGTTTATCAGCATCGGCATGGTGGTCATGCTGAGTGCGCTGGTGGCGGCCACGCTGCTCAAAGACACCACCCAGATGCGCAACCTGCTGGACGGTGACTGGCGCTTTATGGTGCCGGTATTCAACGTGGTGGTGTTCTGTTTCTCTGCGCAGTATATCGTGCCGGAAATGGCGCGCGGCTTTTCGGACAAGCCGGAACAACTGCCCAAGGCGATTATGGTCGGAATGGCCGTGACCTTTGTGCTGCTGGCGGCGGTGCCGATGTCGGTGATTGCGCTCAGCGGGCTGAATAACATTTCTGACGTGGCGACCATTTCATGGGGCCAGGCGTTAGGGCAGTGGGCCTTCTTCTCCGCCAATATTTTTGCCCTGTGCGCGATGCTGACCTCTTACTGGGGCCTCGGCGGCAGCTTCCTGACCAATATTTTCGACCAGTTCAGGCTGGGCAACGACGAACAGCCACTGCGCCGTTTCGGCGTGCTGATGCTGGTGGTGCTGCCGCCGTTCGCGCTGGCCTACAGCGGGTTGGTGTCATTCGTTAACGCGCTCTATTTCGCCGGGGTTTTCAGCGGAGTGATTTTGTCGATTATGCCAATGCTGATCCTGCGTGAGGCGCGCAAGCATGGCGACCAGACACCGCGTTGGCAGTGTAACTGGATCACCCACCCGCTGTTGCAGATCAGCATCGTGTTGCTGTATCTGGCCAGTGCGGTGTATGCCATCGCGTCGCTGTTAGGCTATCTGCCCGCGGGATGGTGATTTGCCTTCCCTCAAGAAGTGATGTTATTTCTCAGTTGAGAACGGCGGCGTCGTGGCCGCCGATTTTTTATCACCCGCGCATTTTCTCTGGCAGCGCCAACCAGGCCTGCACGGAAGGACGTTGCCACTGTTTGTGAGCGTAGTGGCGAATATTTTCCGGTACCGGATCGCCATGTATCACCAGCCGATTCAGCATCAAAGCCAAATCGGTGTCGGCAATGCACCATTCCCTGAACAGATTATCCTGGCCGTGACTCAGCAGCTTTTCGACGGCGGCAATCAACTTGTTGGCGGCACCCTGCGCGGCGTTGGACAGTGGAGGAAACTTGCCGTTAATGAACACTGCCTCGGTCGGCCGCTCGGCGCGTAGCTGTAGCAGATCGCTGCGCAGCCATGCCTGAACTTCGCGGGCTTTGGCACGGTGTTTTACATCGCGTGGGTACACCGGATGGGCAGGATGGATCTCATCCAGGTACTCATCAATCGCCGAGGACTCCGAAAGCTGAAATTCACCGACCACCAGCGTTGGCACCCGGCGTGTCAATGACAGGGCCGCGTAGGCCGGCTCATGGTTTTTCCCCTGCGACAAATCGACCGGCTTCACGGTGAAGGGAATACCTTTTTCCGTCAGGGTGATAAACGCCGACATGGCATAAGGGCTGAAAAATTCGGCGTCGGTATAGAGTTCGGCAATCGGCTGAGACATTGGGTTTTCCTCAAGGCAAAGGGAGGCGAACTTTGATAATTGACGAGGAGTGGCTAAAGATCAATCTGTTAGCCGAAAGTTATTTTCGTAGTGAAAAGCGCGGCGAGCGGCGACGCCTGGCGTTGTGATATATTTGTTGCCATTAAGTTGAATTTGGCAGCACGAAGTAACATGAAAATGCCGTTGTTGGAAAGAGTGAAAGTAGGGTGCGCACGTTTGTGGCCGCACCCATTGGCGGTGGGCAAAAAAGAGATTTTGCTTTCCAGCGTCGGTGCCGGGCTGGGGCTGATGATTGCCGGCTGGATCAGCCATTTTGTTTTGGGCGAGGTGAACCTGTGGTTTATCGCCCCGATGGGCGCATCGGCCGTATTGCTGTTTGGCGTGCCGAATAGCCCGTTGGCGCAGCCCTGGTCGATCGTGGGCGGCAATATGTCGGCGGCGGCAGTGGGGGTCAGCACCAGTTTGCTGATTGCCGACCCGGGGCTGGCTTGCGGGGTGGCGGCCGCACTGGCGATTGGCTTGATGTTTAAGCTGCGTTGCCTGCACCCGCCCGGTGGCGCGGTGGCGCTGACCGCCATTCTCGGTGGCCCGGGTATTCATCAACTGGGCTATAGCTTTGTGCTGTACCCGGTGCTGGTGAACTCGGTGCTATTGGCGCTGCTGGCGATCGTCTTCAATAACCTGGCCGGGCGACGCTACCCGCACCCTTTGGCGCCGACCGAGGCGAAGCCGGCTAATCTGCCAATTGATGCGGTGTCTATCACCCGCGCCGATCTGCACGAGGCGCTGATGCAGGGCGAATTGTTTGATATCGACGAGGACGATCTGCAGGAAATCCTGCTGCGTGCCGAACAGCTAGCGCATCAACGGCAGAGCGGTGGAAGCTGATCACGCGGGCGGATGGAAATAAAAAAGCCACCTTTAGGAAGGTGGCTTTTTTGGCTGTGAAAACAGCGAGATTTGGTGGCCCCTACTGGACTTGAACCAGTGACCAAGCGATTATGAGTCGCGTGCTCTAACCAACTGAGCTAAGGGGCCAAGCGGCGAGATTATACGGCAATCCTTCGACGCAGGTCTACAGTTAACCATCCGTATGTTGCTTTTATGCGCAGTTCTAGCCTGTTGTAATTACTGGCGGATTTTGCGATAACCGCTGTAAATCCCCTTTAATGGACTCCCGAACCCTATGGAACTCCTGGCGCCAAACCTGCGGGTGGTGTTTTGCGGCATCAACCCCGGCCTCTCCTCCGCCCACCAAGGCTACCCTTTTGCCAACGGCAGCAACCGCTTCTGGAAGGTGGTGCATCAGGCCGGCTTTACCGAACGTCAACTGGCGCCCGAACAGTGGCAACAGCTGCAGGATACCGGCTGCGGCATCACCGCGCTGGTGGCACGGCCAACGGTCGCGGCCAGCGAAGTGACGCGTGACGAATTGCTCAGCGGCGGCGAGGCGTTAAAAGAAAAAATCTTGCGCTACCAGCCACGCGCATTGGCTGTTTTGGGCAAGCAGGCGTTCAGCAGCGCCTTTGGGGTGAAAAATGCGGCTTGGGGCCGTCAGGAGATGACGATCGGCAAAACTGAGGTTTGGGTATTGCCGAACCCCAGCGGATTGAATCGTGCCACGCTGGAGCAGCTTACAGAGAGTTATCGCGAGCTGTTTCTGGCATTGAAATAATCTGAGAGGGAGTTGCAGGATGAAAGCGATGATTAAAGCCGGATTGGTCGCTCTGCTGTTGGCGAGCGGCGTTGCCCATGCGGGCAGCAGCGCGCAGGAACTGAAGAACAAAAATAACGTGCTGGAGTTTTATCAGCAGGGGCTAAATAACAAGGATTTTGCCGCGGCACGGCCCTTTCTGGGTGACGAGTACAAACAGCACAATCCCAATGCGCAGGATGGGGTGGAAGGGTTCCGCAAGTTTGTCGAGCTGCTCAAAGCGCGTTACCCCGATTCTCACAGCGAAATCAAACAGGCATTTGTCGACGGCAACTATGTGATTTTGCACGTAGAGACCAGCGGACGAGAAAAGGGCAAGACGGCCGCGATTATCGATATTTTCCGGCTTGATGACGCAGGCAAAATCGTGGAGCACTGGGACGTGACCCAATCGGTGCCGGAGAAAACCGCCAGCGGCAACAGCATGTTTTAGGCAATAAAAAACCCCGGCGAGCCGGGGTTTTTTGTCAACAGCTGAACCTTAGTCGTCCAGGAAGCTGCGCAGCACTTCGGAACGGCTTGGGTGGCGCAGTTTACGCAGTGCTTTGGCTTCGATCTGACGGATACGCTCACGGGTAACGTCGAACTGTTTGCCCACTTCTTCCAGCGTATGGTCAGTGTTCATATCGATGCCGAAACGCATACGCAGCACTTTCGCTTCACGGGCAGTCAGGCCGGCCAATACGTCGTGCGTTGCGGAGCGCAGGCTTTCCGAGGTGGCAGAATCCAGCGGCAGCTCGAGAGTGGTATCCTCGATGAAATCGCCCAGATGTGAATCTTCATCATCACCGATCGGCGTTTCCATGGAGATCGGCTCTTTGGCGATCTTCAGCACTTTGCGGATTTTGTCTTCCGGCATCAGCATGCGTTCAGCCAGCTCTTCCGGCGTCGGTTCGCGGCCCATCTCTTGCAGCATCTGGCGCGAAATACGGTTGAGCTTGTTGATGGTCTCAATCATATGCACCGGAATACGGATGGTACGCGCCTGGTCGGCGATAGAACGGGTGATAGCCTGACGGATCCACCAGGTGGCGTAAGTCGAGAACTTATAACCACGACGGTATTCAAACTTGTCTACCGCTTTCATCAGACCGATGTTGCCTTCCTGGATCAGATCCAGGAACTGCAGGCCGCGGTTGGTGTATTTCTTGGCGATAGAAATAACCAGACGCAAGTTCGCTTCAACCATCTCTTTCTTCGCACGGCGGGCTTTCGCTTCACCGATAGACATGCGGCGGTTGATGTCCTTCACCTGCTCGATGGTCAAGCCGGTCTCTTCTTCGATCTGACGCAGTTTCTGCAGGCTGCGCTGCACGTCTTCGGCGACGTCTTTCAGCTTCTCTGACCATGGCTTGGCCATTGCCAGCGCCGCTTCGAACCAGGTGGTGCTGGTTTCGTTGCCGGCGAACAGAGTGACGAAGTTTTTCTTCGGCATTTTGCACTGTTCAACGCACAGCTTCATGATGATACGTTCTTGAGTACGAACGCGGTCCATCATGGTACGCATGCTGTTGACCAGGAAGTCGAACTGTTTTGGCACCAGGCGGAACTGCTTGAACACTTCAGACAGCTTCAGAATTTCTTCTGCTGCGCTGGCGTGGCTGCGGCCGTTCTTTTTGATGACGACACGAGTCGCTTCGTACTGATCGCGCAGGTCGGCGAATTTCTGACGGGCCAGCTCAGGATCGATGCTGTTGTCGTCTTCTTCTTCGTCTTCATCTTCTTCTTCGTCGTCGTCGTTCTGCTCTTCGGTAGACAGCTCAGAACCCACGTGGGTAGCGGTAGGGGCGATGTCCTCTTCCGCATTAGGATCGACGAAGCCGGTGATCAGATCGGACAGGCGAGCTTCGCCCGCTTCGACGCGATCGTATTGTTCCAGCAAATAGGTAATGGCTTCCGGGTACTCGGCAACCGAGCACTGCACCTGGTTGATGCCGTCTTCAATGCGCTTGGCGATGTCGATTTCGCCTTCGCGCGTCAGCAGTTCAACGGTCCCCATTTCGCGCATGTACATGCGCACCGGGTCGGTGGTACGGCCGATTTCAGACTCAACGCTGGACAACACCTGAGCGGCAGCTTCTTCCGCATCTTCGTCCGTGCTGTTTGAGTTTTCAGCAAGCAATAGGTCGTCGGCGTCCGGTGCTTCTTCCAGAACCTGGATGCCCATGTCGTTAATCATCTGGATGATGTCTTCGATCTGGTCGGAGTCGACGATATCTTCCGGCAGATGGTCATTGACCTCAGCATAGGTCAGATAGCCTTGCTCCTTACCACGGGTGACAAGTAGCTTTAGCTGTGACTGCGGGTTTTGCTCCATAAGACGGTATCCACACTTCAGAGTATTTGGGTTGGTGTCGGTCGGCGAAACCGCCAACAATAGCATTTGGGGCGTTTTTGTTGTTGCCGCGGCCCACTGTGGCGGCATATTGCAGGGCTCTGCCCTCGCATTTATCGGCACTTAAGCCGTTTGGTATTCAGTTTTTCTTCGCCAGCACCTGATTCAAAGAACGGACTTCTTCACGTTCTTCCGGGCTGAGGCCATGGGTTCTGGCCTGTGCGATCAATGTCTCCAGCCGCTGTTCCAGTACCGAGTCGTACAGGCTGGCTAAAGTATCCAAAAAAGTCTGTTCAACCATATCCTCAACGATCATATGGTTCCATGTTGCCAAGGTTTCAAGCTGTTGGCTCAATTTGTTGTCGCGATACTGCTCCAACAGCTGGCCGGTTGTCAGCCCTGGCTGAGCCAGACAGGTCTGCACCAGCTCGACAAACAGCGGCAAACCCGCCTGTTTGGTCTGCTCCAATCCCTCAAGCGAAGGGATAAGTGTAGCCAGTTGCGGATTTTGTACCAGTAACCCTATCAGTATACGCATGGTTGTGCGTTTTAGCTGGGGCGCCTGATAAGTATTCGCATTTTCGGCTTGCTTGGGCATCAGCTTGTCCAACTGGCTGTCGTCCAGCAAACCCAGCTTGCTGCCGAGCTGTTGGCGCAGGTACAAGCGCAACGTTTCGCCCGGCACCTGAGTAATCAGCGGCAGTGCCAGCGTGCTCAGCTTGGCGCGGCCGTCCGGGCTGCTCAGGTCTACCTGCGGCATCAGGGTTTCGAACAGGAAAGTGGAAAGCGGCTGCGCCTGCTCCATTCGCTGTTCGAAGGCCTCTTTGCCTTCTTTGCGTACCAATGTGTCCGGGTCTTCGCCGTCGGGCAAAAACATAAACCGCAGTTGACGCCCGTCATTGAGATAGGGCAACGCGGTTTCCAGTGCACGCCATGCCGCTTCGCGACCGGCTCTGTCACCGTCATAGCAACAGACAACGTTGTCGGTGGCGCGGAACAGCAGCTGAATATGTTCGGCCGTTGTCGAGGTGCCAAGCGAGGCGACGGCATAATCGATGCCGTATTGCGCCAGCGCCACCACGTCCATATAGCCTTCCACTACCAGCAATCGCTGCGGGGTAGGGTGGCTCTGTTGCGCTTCATACAGGCCGTACAGCTGACGACCTTTGTGGAAAACTTCGGTTTCCGGTGAGTTCAGGTATTTCGGCATGCCGTCACCCAATACGCGTCCGCCAAAGGCGATCACTCGCCCGCGTTTGTCGCGGATAGGGAACATTACGCGCTCACGGAAACGATCGTACGAGCGTCCTTGATCGTTAGTCACCAGCATGCCTGCATCGTTCAATGCCAGGCGTGACTCGGCGTCACGACCAAAACGCTTTAATGCGTTATCCCAACCGGCAGGTGCAAAACCGATGGCGAAATGACGGATAACGTCGTCACTCAGTCCGCGCTGTTGAAGATAATTGCGCGCCGGCGTGCCGGAGGACTGATGCAGTGACTGTTGATAGAACGCGCTGAGCTGTTCCATCAGTTGATACAGGCTTTGACGCTGATGGCGTTCGATTTGCGTCGGTCCGGAACCCGCCTCGTAAGGCACTTCCAGTCCGTGCATGGTGGCCAGCTCTTCGATGGTTTCGACAAACTCGAGCCTGTCGTAATTCATCAGAAAGTCGACGGCGTTACCGTGCGCACCACAACCAAAGCAGTGGTAAAACTGCTTTTCGCCATTAACCGTAAATGAAGGCGTTTTTTCGTGGTGGAACGGACAGCACGCGTGATAGTTCTTGCCCTGCTTCTTGAGCTTTACCCGGGCATCGATCAGATCGACGATGTCGGTGCGAGCCAGCAAGTCATTGATAAATACGCGCGGAATTCGTCCAGCCATAAGCCCTTACTTTACTAGCCTATAAACGAGAACAAGCCGCGCATTCCTTTCGGAAAGCACGGCCTTCGTATGCAACTACTCGGTCTGCGCGATTTTTAAAATCAGAAATTCACGCGGCGGGGTTGCCCCCGAAGAATTAATACAGACGAGTGCGGCGTGCGTTTTCGCGAGCCAGTTTCTTCGCGTGACGTTTCACAGCAGAAGCTTTAGCGCGCTTACGTTCGGTAGTCGGTTTTTCATAGAACTCACGACGACGAACTTCAGCCAGAACGCCCGCTTTTTCGCAAGAGCGTTTGAAACGACGCAGAGCAACGTCAAATGGCTCGTTTTCACGTACTTTAATTACAGGCATGTGCCTCTCACCTCAATAAAATTCGGTTTGCTGCTGGCCAAGCGCCAGCAATTTCAAAATGGTGCGGAATTTTACTTCAACGGATGCTGCTTTGTAAAGCACCACAGCAAATTGAAACCTGCGGCCACCCTGGTAAAACATGCGCAATTTTGCATCGGGCGCTGATTATAGACTAATCAGAAAAAAATGCTCGTTTTTAATCAAATCGGCATTTGTAGCTGTAATCATCAACATAGCCCAATAATGGTGACAAGCGTGCGCCACGCTGGCGGTAAACAGGCCCGATTGTGCTAAACTGGCGGCCGCACGTGAATGATGGGAAATGTAATGCGAGTACTGGGCATAGAAACCTCCTGCGATGAAACCGGAATTGCAGTGTATGACGATCAGGCCGGTTTATTAGCCAACCAATTGTACAGCCAGGTGAAACTGCATGCCGACTACGGCGGCGTGGTGCCGGAGCTGGCCTCCCGCGATCACGTGCGCAAAACCGTGCCGTTGATTCAGGCGGCATTGAAGGAAGCGAACCTGACCGCGGCGGATATCGACGGCGTTGCCTACACCGCCGGGCCGGGCCTGGTGGGGGCGCTGCTGGTCGGAGCCACCATTGGCCGCGCACTGGCGTTTGCCTGGAATGTGCCGGCGGTGCCGGTGCATCATATGGAAGGCCACCTGCTGGCGCCGATGCTGGAAGATAACCCGCCGGCGTTTCCGTTTGTCGCGCTGCTGGTGTCTGGCGGGCATACGCAGCTGATCAGCGTGACCGGTATCGGCGAATATGAACTGCTGGGCGAATCGGTCGACGATGCGGCCGGTGAAGCTTTCGACAAAACCGCCAAGCTGCTTGGGCTGGACTACCCTGGCGGGCCGATGCTGTCGAAGATGGCGCAACAGGGCACGGCGGGGCGTTTCACCTTCCCACGCCCGATGACCGACAGGCCAGGGCTGGATTTCAGCTTCTCCGGGCTGAAGACCTTTGCCGCCAATACCATTCGCTCCAACGGCAATGACGATCAGACGCGTGCTGACATAGCCCGGGCGTTTGAAGATGCGGTGGTGGATACGCTGGCGATCAAATGCAAGCGCGCGCTGGAACAAACCGGCTTTAAGCGCCTGGTGATGGCCGGTGGCGTCAGCGCCAACCGTACGCTGCGAACCAAGCTGGCAGAAATGATGCATAAGCGCGGCGGTGAAGTGTTTTACGCCCGACCGGAGTTTTGCACCGATAACGGTGCGATGATCGCTTACGCAGGCATGGTGCGGCTGAAAAGCGGCGCTAATCCGGAGCTGAGCGTTTCGGTACGGCCGCGCTGGCCATTGGCTGAGCTGCCTGCCGTCTGATTAGGTCGGCTCTTGCCGTAGCCAAACAAAAGGCTCCCAGTGGGAGCCTTTTCAGTTTTCAGTCAGGCAATACGCCAACCTTTGGTTCTGTGCCGCTGAGTCAGGAAATGCGCGTAGCGTCCCCCCAGGGCTTCAAGCTGGGCATGGGTGCCGCGTTCAGCAATTTCTCCGTCTTGCAGTACCAGAATTTGATCGGCCATCGCTACCGTCGACAGCTGGTGCGCAATGACAATCAACGTCTTCTTGCCGCGCAGCCGTGCCAGGGTGTCGGCGATGATCGCTTGATTCTCGGGATCCAGTGCCGCAGTCGCTTCATCAACCAGCAGAACAGGGGCGTCTTTAATCAGCGCGCGGGCGATAGAAATACGCTGGCGCTCGCCGCCGGAAAGCCGTGCGCCGCCTTCCCCTACCGGGGTATCCAGCCCCTGGGGCAGCCGTTCGATGATTTCTGCCGCCCCGGCCTGTTCGATGGCCATCAATACTTCCTCATCGCTGGCCGTCGGCTTACCCAGACGGATGTTTTCGCCAATGCTGCCTTGGAACAGGTAGGTATTTTGGAAAATCTGGCTGATCTGATCCGTCAATTGTTCGTTAGGGATCTGGCGTACGTCGGCTCCGCCAATCATCACTGCCCCGCCGGTGACGTCAAAGAAACGCGCAATCAAACGAACCAGGCTGGTTTTACCCGAGCCGGATGCGCCAACCAGTGCGGTCATGGTGCCGGGTTCAACCTTAAAGCTGACCCCGCGCAGTACGGCAGCCTGTTCTGGCGAATAGCTGAACGAAACATCGCGCAGCTCCAGCGAGCCGTCATGTGGCCGTTGCGCCTGTTGAGGTTCGGGCAAGGGGGTAATGGCTAAAATTTCGCTGACGGCATTTAACTGGCCGCGGGCGTTTCGCAGGGCTTCGCCATAACTGGCAACGTCCAGCAAAGGATCGATAAAGCGGCTAACCAGCATCAGGGCGATCACCGTCCCCACGGCGCTACCGATAGCCGGCAGGTTCCCCTGAGAATGGCTCAGCAGCGTGGCTCCGGTGACCAAGAGGGTGGCAAACACCAGTTGCACTACCCAGGAGTTGAGCACCACAGAGGCCGTGGAGATATAAATAAGCCGCTTGCCTGACTGATACTGCCGATCGATGGCCTGTTCGAGGAAACGGGTCCCGCCGCCTTCGCCATTGAAGGCACGCAGTACGGACTGTGCCTGAGCAAACTCCACCATACGTTGGCTGGTGTGGGCGGATGCCTGATGGAAGGCTTCGTCAGCCTGGGTACCGAGCCGCGCTGAGAGCAGGAAAATACCGGCAATCAGGGGGAGGGCCGCCAGCGCCAGTAGCCCCATTTGCCACTGCAGGGTGCAGAGCGCTATCACCAGCACCAGCGGCGTGACGACACCGCTGACGATCGGTGTAAAAAGGTGCGCCGGGAGTTGCGCCACATCCATCATCCCCTGAGAAACCACATGACTGAGTCGCGCCGTATTATCAGGAGTGAACCAGCCGATAGGCAAGGTAGCCACATGGTCGCCAATGCGTTGACGGGCGGTCAGTAACAGCGATGAACCTACGTTCATGCCGGCGAAATCGACGCGCCTGCGCAACAGCCAGCTCAAAAGTACGCCGGCGAAAAGCGCTATCAGCCAACCGGCAGCCGTGTAGACTTCACCTTGCAGCAGATAGCCGACAATAGGCACCAAGGTGGTGACCGTCAGGCCGCAACACACACCGTAAAGCGCGGCCATGCCGATATAACGACGGAATATGGGAGCATCGTTGCCGAGCAACTGCATAAATGTTTTTAACATGGTTGATCCGCCTGTTTCGTCATGTTTTCGTAACCCCCCGCAGCCCAGAGGCGAGCATAGCGGCCTTGGCCGGCCAACAACTCGGCATGGTTGCCTTGTTCGCGGATCGTGCCGTCCTCAAGCACAACGATATGATCGGCGTGCATGATGGTATCTAACCGATGGGCAATCACCAGTAACGTACGATTTTTGGCAAAGTTGGAAAGGGCTTCCTGAATCAGGTATTCGTTCTCCGCATCAGCGGCGGCGGTGGCTTCATCCAGTACCAAAATCGGTGGGTTCAACAGTACGGCGCGCGCAATGCTTACGCGCTGCTGTTCACCCCCGGAGAGTTTTGCATCCTCCCCGACCACCGAGTCGTAGCCCCGTGGCAAGCTCAGGATATGATCGTGAATATTGGCAGCCCTGGCGGCGGCTTCGATTTCTTGCATGCTGGCATTGGGGCGACCCAACGCAATATTTTCTCGCAGGCTGGCGTGGATCAGCTTCACTTCCTGCAACACGAAACCAATGTGTTGATAAAGCTGGGTCGAGCTCATTTCACGCAGATCGACGCCGCCAAGCGTGATGCGCCCCTGCGTCGGATCGAAGAAGCGCAACAGCAAGCGTGCCAGAGTGGATTTGCCCGCACCGGATGGGCCGACGATGGCGGTTACGCTGCCGGGTTTCAGGCTGAGGTTGATGTCTGCCAGCACGTGACTGTCACTATTGTAGGAATAACCGGTTTGTTCGAAACGGATCTCCGCGTCTTTCAGCATTGGCTGCACTTCCGGCTGCGTGAGGATCGGCGTGTCCAGCAGCGATTGTATGCGTTCCGCTGCCCCTGTGGCATTACGCAGGCCGTGGGTAATAAAGCCCATTAACAGCAGCGGGGCGGAAATACCCGGTGCGACCAGGGCGAACGGCAAGACGTTAAGCGGTTCAAGCCAGCCCACTGCCACAAACAAGGTACCGAAAACCAACACCACCCCCAATACAGTCACCGGAGCAACGATGGCATTCGCCAGCGCGATGGTCTTGATCACCGGGCTCATGGTACGGGTGAATATCTGGGTAAAGGAGGCGATCGCTTTACGGTAGCTGCTGTGCGCTTTGCCGCCGCCGCTGAAGGTTTTGATCACCGGGATGCCGTTAACGAATTCGGCTACGGCATTATTGATACGGCCTAATCCCTTAACAAACTCGCCCATATGGGGCGCTCCGGCTTTCTGAGCCCTGCCGAAAATGAAGAAGAACAGGAAGAAAGGAATGATCGAGACGATCGCCATCCGCCAGTCCATGACGAACATGTAGATAACCGAGATCAGCATCGCGCCGATTGTGCGTCCCAGCGTGGTGAAAAAGTGGGCGGTGAGATCGTGCAGGGTGCCAATATCGTCCTGCATCGCCTGTTTCACTTCGCCTGAGGCACGGTCGCTAAACCACCCCAAGGGCACCTGTGCCAGACGCCGGGCCGCCGTAATGCGCAGGCCATGGGTAATGCGGTTATCGGCCAGGTGTGCGAGCACTTCGGCCAGGGTGACAATGATTAAGCCGACAAACAGGCTGACCAGGCAGACGACGACGCTGTCGCCAATCCCACCCGCCGCCAGCAACGGAGTAGCGGCTCCTGTTTGTTCCTGATGACCCAAAACAATGACGGCAATATGGGCAATGCCCGCCAACGGCACCAGCGTGAATATTGTGCCGATAGCTGCCAGTACCCCGGCGACAATAAGGCTCCCACGTATAGGCCGCAGCAGTCGCCCGATAGGACCAGGCTTACCGGCCCCCGTTTGATGACTACTCATAATAACTCCCCTGAGGAATATAAATAAGGATTCTTGGCCAAGATTGGCCAAGAAATAGAGTGGCGAAAATTAAACGCCATAATTAAAGCACGACATGTAGCTCAATATAATTTCGGAAGAATAGGACTGTAATATTTGTTATTACCAATGCAATGTTAATGTGGTGAGGATTTGCCGTTCCGCATCCCATGAACAGGTATTGTTGGTAAAGCAAGAGGAAACATAGTGCTTATCAAAAAGATTATTTACGTTTAAAGCAATTTCTGCGTTTTCCAGTCCGGGGATATCATCCAGTTGATATTTTATGGCGGTGTCAAAAACCGTATAGCTCGGGACTTTGAAATTATTCCCATCGTCACCCGGGGTGCTTGACACATAACGTGCGCCACCGCCGAGGCTCAGCCCATTTAGCCAGCCTTGATTAAAGGTGTAATCGGTCCACAAATTAGCCATATGTTTAGGCACCATGGCTGGAGTATGGCCATTATTACCGGAGTTATCGCGGAACTCAGCATGGGTATAGGTATAGCTTGCGATTAAATTAAGGTTATAGGTGAGTGCGGCCTTACCTTCAATTTCAATCCCGCGAGAGCGGATTTTGCCTTCCTGCACATTGTAATAAGGGTTAAGGGCATCACGGCGTAAATTATTGTCTTTGGTCAGTTGGAATGCGGCGATAGAGGCAGAAACCGGTGCGTTATCAGGGATGAATTTAATCCCTGCTTCATATTGCTTCCCTCGGGAAGGTTTGAAAGCCTGGCCTGATAAACTGTTGCCGCTATTGGGTTCAAATGACTCGCTATAGCTCACGTAAGGTGCGATGCCGTTATTGAAGACATAGTTAACGCCGCCACGCCAGGTGAATTCATTATCCGTGATGCTGGATGAGGATTCCGCGCCCGTCATATTACTGCTTTCATGGGTTTTTACGACGCTGTGGTCAAAGCGGCCGCCCAGCGTGAATACCCAGTTCTGCCATTCGGCCTGATCCTGCAGATAAGTGCCTAACTGGTGGTTTTTGTTAATCGTATGGGTGTCGCCAAAATAAAGCACATCATGGTTGCCATACTGCGGGTTCACCAGATTTAGCGGCGCGGCAGAGCCCATCTTGTTTTGCAGATCGTTGCGCAGCTGCGAATAGTCGATCCCCATCAACAGGGTGTGGCGCCAACTGCCGGCGTTCAATTTCCCTTCCAGCCGAGTATCCGTGGTTAACCCATTCAATCTCTCGTCGCTGACCATGGTTGCGCGGGACAAGGTGGTGCCGTATTGCTGGGGTGCCACTCCCATGCAGGTCATTGGGTTGCACAGGCCGTTGCCATAGATGCTGCGCCAGTTGACCTTGGTATGCTGATAGCGGACGGCCTGATGGAAGGACCAGGTATCGTTGAAGGCATGATCAAGCTGATAGCCCACCGTGCGCTGCTGGCGTTCGAAACGGTTATAGCTGGGCTCGCCCTCGTTAAACGAAGGAGACAATTTGCCGAATTCGCCGGAAGTCAAAGTTCCTTCGCTCGGCAGCCAGCCGTAATAACCGGTGCGTGGTTCGTTTTGCAAAGACAGCTGAAACAACAGCGAGGTTTTATCCGACGGCTGCCAAAGCAAAGAAGGCGCAATGGCATAGCGTTTTTCGCGCTCGCCCTTTTGCTGGCTGTGCGCTTCGTAATAATTACCGGTTAAGCGGTAAGCCAATGCTTCTTCATCATCAAGAGCGTCGCTGAAATCGAATTGGGTTTTCCATTCGTGATGGTTGCCGGCCTGCAGTTGTAATTCATGCAATGGCTGCTTTTGTGGACGCTTGCTGACGCTGGAAATAACGCCGCCGGGGTTACTTTTGCCATACAGCACCGAGGCCGGGCCACGCAAAACTTCTACCCGCTGTAAAAAATACGGATCCACTTTGCTGTCGGCATACATATCCCCTTGTAATTTCAAACCGTCCAAATAGATATTCTGGCTGACGTTATTGAATCCCCGGATCATGACGCTATCAAATATGCTCGAACTGCCGCTGTTGCCTGTCATTACACCCGGCGTATAGTTGAGCGCATTTTTAATGGTGGCTGGGCGTTTGGTTTGTAATTCTTCTTGCGTAATAACGGAAATAGACTGAGGAGTTTTGATTAATGGGGTGCTGGTTTTTGTTGCCGTAACGCTTTGTTTGGCGGCATAGGTTCCATTGGATCCTATGGCTTCTTCTGCCGTATTTCCCTCGCCGTAAACGGTAATGACACTTTCGTTTTCCCCTGCGGCATAAGCCAATGAACTGGTACATATTCCTGCCAGCAGCATAAAAAGGTTAGGCTGTTTTATTATCAGGCGCCGAATAGTCTTCATAGGCATTTTATTGATGATCCATCTTTAGGGAATGACAATATTTAATTGTCGCTAATGATAATCATTAGCGATGGGGCCATTTGGCAATTCATGCGATTTTGAAAGAGGGATATTATTACAGCAGAGGCGTTACCCTGGCGGGAAAACGCAATATATTCACGACGATAGAGTGATAACTCAAAAAAACGGGCAACGAGGGGAACAGAACCCGGGCTAATTCGGGGCAGGCTGACCTGCCCCTGGCGTTATGAATTACTCTTCTTTTTTGGTTTCCTGCTCAACCGCTTCAGGCTTTTTCTTGCGGAATTTGCCCCAAATTTTTCCTTCCTGCCCACGCCAAAGGCGCTGAATGTTGTCGTGGTGCCGCATCAGGATCAGGCATGACAGCATGGCTACCGGGAAGGTGAACTGCGGTTTGAACCACCAAACGTAGAAGGGGGCAATCAGCGCGCTGACAATCGCGCCCAGCGAAGAGTAACCGCTGAGCAACACGGTCAGCAACCAGGTACCGGTCATCAGACCGGTCAGATCCCAGCCTATCGGTGCTATGGCACCAAATGCCGTTGCCACGCCCTTGCCGCCACGGAAATGGAAGAACACCGGATAGATGTGCCCAACGCAGGCGGCAATTGCCGTCAGCCCCAGGTACAGCGGCGGGACATTAAGCTTGTATGCCAGCCAGACCGGCAGCATTCCTTTGAGAATATCGAAAACCAGCACCGCCGCCGCCGCCAGGCGACCGCCGATGCGCAGGACGTTGGTAGCCCCTGGATTCCCTGAGCCATGTTCACGCGGATCGGGCAGCCTGGCGATCCGACAAACCAGGATCGCACTGGAAATTGAGCCACACAGATACGCGAAGATAATCATGCCAAGCGCGGTAGCACTCATAACGCGGTTCCGTTTAATAAGGGTCGTTTTACTCGCAACATAAAGGGATAATACGCATATTCCGCTGGAAGTGGTATCCGGCAAGGCCAAAAACAGAGAATGACGTGATGGATATCGTATTTATAGAAGAACTTACCGTAATCACCACCATTGGCGTTTATGACTGGGAACAAAACATTCGCCAGAAGCTGGTGTTCGATATCGAAATGGGCTGGGATAACCGCCAGGCAGCTGCCAGCGACGACGTGAACGACTGTCTGAGCTATGCCGATATCAGTGAAGCCATCATCCAGCACGTGGAGCCAAATCGCTTTGCGTTGGTGGAGCGGGTGGCAGAGGAAATATCTGAAATATTGCTCCAGCGCTTCAATTCCCCCTGGGTCCGTATTAAGGTCAGCAAACCGGGCGCTGTTGCACATGCCAGCCGGGTTGGGGTGATTATTGAGCGTGGTACCCGTCCGGTGTGATGTTCTGTCATACAGGTGCAACTAAAGGCCGTTAACCTGGTCTGAACCTGAGAATTGTTTTAGCGGCAATGTATTGAGCACTGCCGCTTTTTTATGTTTATAGCCGTAAATTTATGGGGTGATCGAAGCACATGGCGGACATGCATTCACTGTTTATTGCGTTTGTTCTTGGGGTGGTTGAAGGGTTAACTGAATTTTTGCCGGTATCTTCTACCGGGCACATGATCATCGTTGGCGAGTGGCTGGGTTTTACCGGCGATAAGGCCAAAACCTTTGAAGTGATCATTCAGTTGGGGTCGATTCTTGCGGTGGTGGTGATGTTCTGGCGCCGTCTGTTCGGGCTGATCGGTATTCATTTCGGCGGTAAGCCGGTTGAGCACGAAGGCAAAACGGCGGGCCGGTTGAAACTGGGCCATATCCTGCTGGCGATGATCCCCGCAGTAGTGCTGGGGCTGTTGTTCCATGATTTCATCAAATCGCTGTTCGCACCGAAAAACGTGATGTATGCGTTGGTGGTCGGTGGTTTCCTGTTGCTGGCGGCGGAATGGCTGAAGCCGAAAAAACCGAGCGCTGAAGGGCTGGATGACATCACCTACCGCCAGGCGTTTATGATTGGTTGCTTCCAGTGTCTGGCGCTGTGGCCGGGCTTTTCCCGTTCAGGTTCGACCATTGCCGGCGGTATGCTGGTGGGCGTGAACCGTTATGCGGCCTCCGAGTTCTCCTTCATTCTGGCGGTGCCGATGATGATCGGTGCCAGCGGGCTGGACTTGTACAAGAGCCTGCACTTCCTGACGATGGGCGATTTACCGATGTTCGCCGTCGGTTTTGCTACCGCTTTCGTCGTAGCGCTGATCGCAATAAAAACCTTCCTGTCGCTGATCAAACGCATTTCGTTTGTGCCGTTCGCCATCTATCGTTTTATCGTTGCCGCCGTGGTTTACATGGTCTTCATGTAAGCGGCATGCCAATTAAAAACCCCGCGCTGCGGGGTTTTTTTATGCCTGGTCTTTCAGAATATCCTGGGTTTGTTTCCAGTCGGCCAACGCCTGTTGACGACGGCGTTTGAGCTCATCGCGGATCGCCAGCCCTTGCAGGCCGCTGGCCATCACTTCTTTTACCGAGACGGCATTCGCCACCTGAAACGCCTGGCGCAGATAGTCACCCTGCGGGTAGGGATTGTTTTCAAATCCGGTACGGCCCCGAGCATCGGCTTCGCTGGTGAGGATCATCTGCTCCAGCCGCTGAGGCTTGCGCCAGACATCGACCGCATCAAACAGTTTCAACAGGGTCTCCGGGCGCAGCTTGTTAACGGTGTGGATCAGGTCGTGATACTCGGCCACCAGTTTGGCCAGGTCGCGTACCGGGTTGGGGACGCGCAACCGCTGACATAAGGCCTCTACCAGCACAACACCGGCAGGCCCGTGGCCGTGGTGGTGCGGCCACAGCTCTTTTGGTGTCTGCCCTTTACCCAAATCATGGCACAGCGCCGAAAAGCGCACGTCGACCTCGGGGCTGAGTTGGGCGGCGATAGCCAGCGTCATCAGCGTGTGAATGCCGGTATCGATCTCCGGGTGCCATTTGGCGGGGGCCGGTACGCCGAATAAAGCATCGATCTCCGGGAACAGTACGCTGAGCGCCTCGCAGTCGCGCAGCACCTGGAAATAGACCTGCGGGCTTTGGCTCTGCAGCGCCTTCTCGGTTTCTTTCCAGACCCGTTCCGGGGTCAGCGCCGCCAGTTCGCCGCTGTTCGCCATCTGACGCATCAACTCCGCGGTTTCCGGGGCTACGGTAAAACCCAGATGAGCGAAGCGGGCGGCAAAGCGCGCCACGCGCAGCACGCGCAACGGATCTTCACCAAAAGCTTCAGATACATGGCGTAACACCCGCGCTTGCAGGTCGGCCACGCCGTTGAAAGGATCGATTAACTCCCCGTCGGCGCTGCGGGCGATGGCGTTGATGGTCAGATCCCGACGCTGCAGATCCTGTTCCAACGTCACGTCCGGCGCGGCGTAACAGGTAAAACCGGTATAGCCCTGGCCGGATTTCCGCTCGGTGCGCGCCAGCGCATATTCTTCATGGGTCTTGGGATTAAGAAACACCGGGAAGTCTTTACCGACCTGTTGATATCCCAGCGCGATCAGCTCTGACGGCGCGGCGCCCACCACCACCCAGTCGCGGTCGAATACCGGTATCTCAAGCAGGCTGTCGCGGACGGCGCCGCCGACCAGGTAAGTCTTCACTGTTAACTCCTGAATTTATCTTAAGGCTCTGCTGACCAGATTACCTCAATTAGCCGGGCGGTGCCGCAGCCAATAAAAAGGGCGCCCCGCAGGCGCCCGATCTCAAACAGAAGGAGACTGAAATCAGTTCATCCAGCGGTTGTTGCTTTTGCGCCGCGGGATCAGGTGTGGCAACAACAAGCCAAGCAGCAGGCCTACGCCGGCTACGCCACCGCCGTACATGAACCACTGCAGGATAATGGTGCGCTGTTTGTCGTCGAGCTGCAGATTAACCGCGTTAACCTTTTTCTGTGCGACCACCAGCTGATTTTTCAGATCCTGGTTTTCCTGCTGCAGACCGCTGATGGTGCTGTCGCTGCCGGCCACTTTCTGCTGCATTTCTGCCGTGCGCTGGTTCCAGCTGTTGTCGATGTTGGCCAGCTTGTCGGTCAGGGTTTTTACCTGTTGCTCCAGCGCCGGCACTTGGGTGCGCAGGCTTGGCGTCTGGCTCAGCTGATTGAGCGGGATCCAGGTCGTGCGGCCTTTCGCATCGCGGATCTGGCCATAGTTGGTGCTGTCATTTACGCTCAACAGGGTGACTTCTTCACCGGCGTTCAGGGTACCGACGATACGGTACTGATTACCCGGGCCGCTATGGACGTAAGTATTCAATTCATCGGAGATATAGCGTTTATCTTCGGCATGGGCGCCCCAAGTGATGCTGAAGCTCAGCACGGCAAGGCAAATTAGGCGTAATTTCTGCATTAGTTCATCGTTTCTGTGTGAATTTATGGGAACGATAGTAGAGCGTTCAGTCTGACGACGCAACGCAAAAACCGGAATGAGAACTATCTTACTGTGGCAGATTCTGTGAGTTGCGCAGTGTTTTATAACGTAACAGGTTTTTTCTGCAGTTAGCAGGGTTAAGGTGCAGGGAATCGCGGTAAGATAACGGCAACTGTGCGTCATCGGGCAGAGCGCGGCAGGCGAGGCCCGCCGCCGTGAAGGCTGACGCGAATGCGTAACTTATTGGTGTAAAAGACTTATGACCGTTGAAATAGAACTCAAATTTATTGCTACCCCGGATGCGGTTGCCGCTTTGCCGCAGCAGTTGGCTGCCTGGCCTCATCAGCATTCCGCGCCGCAAAAACTGACCAATATCTACTTCGAAACCGCCGATAATTTCCTGCGCAGTCAGGATATGGGGCTGCGTATCCGCGGCTTCGACGACAGTTATGAAATGACCATCAAAACCGCCGGTAAGGTGGTGGCGGGTTTGCATCAGCGCCCGGAATATAATGTGGCGATCACTACGCCGGAGCTGGCGTTGGAACGGTTCCCGGCGGATATCTGGCCGCAAGGCTGTGATGTCGACGCTCTGCAGCAGGCGTTGCAGCCCCTGTTCCGCACCGACTTCGTGCGTGAGAAGTGGGTGGTCACTTACGGTAAGAGCGAGATTGAGGTTGGGCTTGACCAGGGCGAGGTCAGCGCTGGTGAGCTGAGTGAAGCGCTGTGCGAGATTGAGCTGGAGCTTAAAATGGGTAATACCGACGATCTGCTGGCGCTGGCCAACGAATTGGCGATGCACGGCGGCCTGCGTCAGGGCAACCTGAGCAAAGCGGCGCGCGGCTATCATCTGGCGCAGGGCAATGCTCCGCGTGAGCGCCGCCCGCTGGCGGTATTGAAGCCTGCGGCCAAATCCAGCGTAGAACAGGGTATGGTTGCCAGCTTCGAACTGGGCCTGAGCCACTGGCAGTATCACGAAGAGCTGTGGCTGCGCGGTGATACCCAGGCCCGTCGCTCGGTTATGGAGGCGATTGCGCTGATCCGTCAGGCACTGGTGATCTTCGGTGGTCTGGTACCACGCAAAGCCAGCGCCGATCTGCGCGCCCGCCTGACCGCACTGGAGCCGCTGTTGATTGATAAGAGCACTCAGCCGCAGGTGTTGTGTTACAGCGCAGAATACCTGCAGTGTAAGTTAGCGCTCACATCATGGTTGGTGACCGGTGCCTGGAAACCCTTTATCGACGCCAAGGCGCAAACCAAGCTCGACGGTTCATTCAAACGTTTCAGCGACATTATGCTGGGGCGCAGCGCGGCCGAGTTGAAAGAGGCCTTCACGCGCACGTTGAACGAGGATGAATACGAGGAACAGCTGCCGCGCCTGACCCGTCAGGTGTCGGCATTTATCCTGCTGTCCGGTGCTTATCCCGATGATGAAACCGGTCCTTATATCGAAAGCTGGCGCGAACTGCAGCAGGCGCTGGCCGAACGTCGTCAAGGCTGGTACGAATCCAGCCGCAAGCAGGCCTTATCGCATGCGCCATTCTGGTTAAACGGCGCGCTCCGCTAATAAAGCTGGCCTGCGAGGCGCAGGCCGCAGAACGGATCCTTCACTATGTTGCCACTCTCGAGCAGGTTACAGGTTCAGGCACAGAGCATCGTGCAGCGTTTTCAGGAAACTCAGGGCGCGGACTGCGTGCTCAGCAGCCAGGAACAGCGGGTTTTGGCGTCGAGCGATTTTGTCTGCGACATGTTGCTCAGTCAGCCGCAATGGCTGGAGACGTTGCGCAAACAGCCACCGGTCGCGGACGAGTGGCAACATTACGCCGCCTGGTTGCAAGACACGCTGGAAGATGTGCGCGACGAAGCGCAACTGATGCGCGCGTTACGTCTGTTCCGCCGCGAGACGCTGGTGAGGATCGCCTGGGCGCAGGCGCAGAATCTGTGCAGCACGCAAGAGACGCTGTTGCAGCTGAGCGGGCTGGCGGAAACGCTGATCGTCAGCGCTCGCGACTGGCTGTATCAAACCTGCTGCCGTGAGTGGGGCACCCCGTGCAACGCCCAGGGCGTACCCCAGCCGTTGCTGATCCTCGGCATGGGGAAACTGGGCGGCGGCGAGCTGAACTTCTCGTCCGATATAGACCTGATTTTTGCCTACCCGGAAAACGGTCAGACCCAGGGAGGACGGCGCGAGTTGGATAACGCGCAGTTCTTTACCCGTCTGGGGCAGCGGCTGATCAAGGCACTGGATCAGCAAACCATCGACGGCTTTGTTTATCGTGTGGATATGCGGCTGCGGCCCTTCGGCGACAGTGGTCCGCTGGTCATGAGCTTCGCCGCCCTGGAGGACTATTACCAGGAGCAGGGGCGCGACTGGGAACGTTACGCGATGGTGAAAGCGCGGCTGATGGGCGGTTCGGAAGACGCCTACAGCGAAGAGTTGCGCAAAACCCTGCGGCCGTTCGTTTTTCGTCGCTATATCGATTTCAGCGTGATCCAGTCGCTGCGCAATATGAAAGGCATGATTGCCCGCGAAGTGCGGCGGCGTGGGCTGAAAGACAACATCAAGCTGGGTGCCGGCGGCATCCGCGAAATTGAATTTATCACTCAGGTATTCCAATTGATCCGCGGCGGGCGAGAGCCGGCACTGCAGGGGCGATCGCTGCTGCCCACGCTGCAGGCGGTGGGGGAACTGGGGTTGCTGGAGCCGCAGCAGGTACAGGCGATGAGCGCCAGCTACTTGTTCCTGCGCCGGCTGGAAAACCTGCTGCAGGCCATTGCCGACCAACAAACGCAGACGCTGCCACAAGATGAGCTCGATCAGGCCCGTTTGGCCTGGGGCATGGGGTTCGACGACTGGTCGACGCTGCTCGCGGCGCTGGACGAGCATATGCAGGCGGTCAGAGCGGTATTTAACGACCTGATTGGCGACGATAGCCCCGATGTGGGCGAAGATCCCGATTATCAGCACTACCACAGCCTGTGGCAGGATGCACTGGAAGAACACGAACTGGCGCCGTTGACGCCACATCTGGATGAAGAAGCGCGCAGGCAGATGTTGCGTACCATCGCCGAGTTTCGTCACGACGTCGACAAACGCACTATCGGCCCGCGCGGTCGCGATGTGCTTGATCAATTGATGCCGCGTCTGCTGGCGGAAGTGTGTCCGCGTCAGGATGCGCCGACGGCGCTGCTGCGGTTGACTCAGCTGCTGTTGAGCATCGTAACGCGTACCACCTACCTTGAGCTGCTGGTGGAATACCACGCTGCGCTCAGCCATCTGATTCGCCTGTGCGCCGCTTCGCCGATGGTCGCCAACCAGCTGTCGCGCTATCCGCTGTTGCTGGACGAACTGCTGGATCCGGCGACGCTGTATCAGCCGGTGGCCCCGGATGCTTACCGCAGCGAACTGCGCCAGTACCTGTTGCGGGTACCGGAAGATGACGAAGAGCAGAAACTTGAGGCATTGCGTCAATTCAAACAGGCGCAGCAGTTACGCATCGCCGCCGGGGATATCTCCGGGGCGCTGCCGGTGATGAAAGTGAGCGATCACCTCACCTATCTGGCCGAGGCCATTATCGATACGGTGGTGCAGCAAGCGTGGAACGACATGGTTGCTCGCTATGGTCAACCGACCCATTTGCAGGAGCGGGAAGGGCGCGGTTTTGCCGTGATTGGCTACGGAAAACTGGGCGGTTGGGAGCTGGGCTACAGCTCCGATCTTGATCTGGTGTTTATTCTGGATTGTCCTCCGGACGTGATGACCGACGGCGATCGCTGCATCGACGGCCGTCAGTTTTATCTGCGTTTGGCGCAGCGCGTCATGCACCTGTTCAGTACCCGCACCTCCTCCGGCATTTTGTACGAGGTGGACGCTCGCCTGCGGCCTTCGGGCGCAGCAGGCATGTTGGTCAGCACGGTCGAAGCCTTTGCCGATTATCAGCAGAACGAGGCCTGGACCTGGGAGCACCAGGCACTGGTGCGGGCGCGTATCGTCCATGGCGATCCGGCGCTGCATCAGCAGTTTGACGCGATCCGCCGTGAGATCTTGTGCAAACCACGCGACGGCGAAACGCTGCGGCTGGAGGTACGCGAGATGCGCGAGAAAATGCGCAATCACCTCGGCAACAAGCAGCGTGAACTCTTTGATATCAAAGCCGACGAGGGTGGTATCACCGATATCGAATTTATTGCCCAGTATCTGGTCTTAGGCTATGCAAACACCGAGCCCCGTCTGACGCGTTGGTCTGATAACGTACGCATTTTCGAGTTGATGGCCAATTACGGCATCATGCCGGAAGGAGAGGCGCAGGCGCTCACTCAGGCCTACGTCACCATGCGCGATGAAATTCACCACCTGGCGTTGCAGGAGCATTCCGGCAAGGTCGCCAAGGGGCAATTTGCCGCCGAGCGTGAACAGGTTCGCACCAGTTGGGTGAAGTGGTTGGGTTAGGCAGGCCGGTTGCGCAATACGTTTTGCAGCTATTACAGACGTCTGTGGTAATATCTGCGCCACTAAAATTTTGTACTTTTTTGGAGTTATCGGATGAAAGTTACACTGCCTGATTTTCGCCGCGCCGGGGTATTGGTGGTGGGTGACGTCATGTTGGATCGCTATTGGTATGGGCCGACCAGCCGTATTTCACCGGAAGCGCCGGTGCCGGTGGTCAAGGTTGAAACCATTGAAGAGCGTCCCGGCGGTGCAGCAAACGTGGCGATGAATATCGCTTCGCTGGGTGCCAACTCACGCCTGGTGGGCTTGACCGGTATTGATGACGCGGCGCGTGCACTGAGCGCCAAGCTGAACGAAGTGAACGTGCGCTGTGATTTCGTTTCGGTACCGACGCATCCGACCATCACCAAGCTGCGCGTGCTGTCACGCAACCAGCAACTGATCCGTCTCGACTTCGAAGAAGGGTTCTCCAACGTCGATTCGCAACCCATGCTGGAACGCATCCAGCAGGCGCTGCCGCAAATTGGTGCGCTGGTGTTGTCTGACTACGCCAAAGGCGCGCTGAGCCAGGTACAGAGCATGATCCAACTGGCGCGGGCCGCCAAGGTGCCGGTGCTGATCGATCCAAAGGGTTCCGATTTTGAGCGCTATCGCGGCGCGACGCTGCTGACGCCAAACCTGTCTGAGTTCGAAGCGGTCGTAGGGCACTGCAAAGACGAAGCCGAGCTGGTCGAACGCGGCATGAAGCTGGTGGCGGACTTTGAGCTCTCCGCGCTGCTGGTCACCCGTTCCGAACACGGCATGACGTTGCTGCAATTGGGTGTTCCGCCACTGCACCTGCCAACCCAGGCGCAGGAAGTGTTTGACGTTACCGGCGCCGGCGATACCGTGATTGGCGTGCTGGCCGCCGCGTTGGCTGCCGGTAACACCTTGGAAGAGTCCTGTTTCCTGGCCAATGCCGCTGCCGGCGTGGTGGTGGGCAAACTGGGGACCTCTACCGTTTCCCCGATCGAGCTGGAAAATGCGGTGCGTGGCCGTGCCGAAACCGGCTTTGGCGTCATGACCGAAGCCCAGTTGAAAACCGCCGTGGCGCAAGCACGTCAGCGCGGTGAAAAAGTGGTGATGACCAACGGTATCTTCGACATTCTGCATGCCGGTCACGTTTCCTACCTGGCGAATGCCCGCAAACTGGGCGACCGCCTGATTGTGGCAGTCAACAGCGACGCTTCCACCAAGCGCCTGAAAGGCGAGACCCGTCCGGTCAACGCGCTGGAAAACCGCATGATCGTATTGGGTGCGTTGGAAGCGGTGGACTGGGTTGTGGCATTCGAAGAAGACACGCCGCAACGCCTGATCGCCGATATCCTGCCGGATCTGCTGGTGAAAGGCGGCGACTACAAACCTGAAGATATTGCCGGCAGCGCCGAGGTTTGGGCCAACGGCGGCGACGTCAAGGTGCTGAACTTTGAAGACGGCCTGTCGACCACCAATATTATCAAGGCAATCAAAGACGGGCGGGGCTAACAGACTCTTTTTAGCCTAAATAATTCGAGTGGTATCAAGGCGGTAATCGGGTGAGTAAAAGCAGCCGACGCGGATGCAACTTGAAGTATGGCGGATAAAACGGCGGTGGCAGTGAGTGGACTGAAGCAGGAATTGAGTTTGGCGCAGGGCGTTGGGCTATTGTCCACTTCATTGCTGGGAACGGGGGTGTTCGCCGTTCCTGCGCTGGCGGCCCAGGTGGCGCAGGGCGATAGCCTTTGGGCCTGGCCGGTATTGATTGCGCTGGTGTTCCCGATTGCCATCGCTTTTGCTGCTCTGGGCCGGCATTTCCCCAGCGCCGGTGGTGCCGCGCATTTTGTCGGTCTGGCTTTTGGCCCGCGTATGGCAAAAGTGACCGGCTGGCTGTTTTTGTCGGTGATCCCGGTGGGCCTGCCTGCGGCATTACAGATAGCCGCCGGTTTTTGGCAGGCCGCGTTCGGCTGGAACGCCAATGGCCTGCTGCTGGTGCAAATAGCCACGCTGATGGTGATTTGGCTGCTGGGCACGCGCAGCGCCGGTTCCAGCGCCAATATTCAAACGCTGATCGCCATGCTGGTGGTGGCGCTGGTCGCCGCAATTTGGTGGCGTGGCGGCATCTCTCCTGCTCAAATCCCCTGGCCAGCACTCGACGAAATATCTCCCCCTAATTTGTTCCACGCGTTGGCGGTGATGTTCTGGTGCTTTGTCGGTTTGGAAGCCTTTGCGCATCTGGCAACCGAGTTCCGCAACCCTGAGCGCGATTTCCCGCGTGCCCTGCTGTTTGGCCTGCTGGTCGCCGGGGCGGTGTACTGGGGTTGTACCGTGGCGGTGTTGCACTTTCACGCGTACGGTGAACATCAGGCGGCGGCCGCGTCGTTGCCGGGTATCGTGGTGCAACTGTTTGGGCAACATGCGTTGTGGGTAGCCTGCGTCATAGGTTATCTGGCTTGCTTTGCCAGCGTGAATATCTATACCCAAAGCTTCGCCCGGCTGGTGTGGTCGCAGGCGCAGGATCGGCCAGCCAGCGCGTTGGCTAAACTGTCCGCCGGACAGGCACCGGTCAATGCATTAAGCGCGGTGGTGGGCTGTTGCCTGCTGTTTACCCTGCTGATTTATACGCTGAAACTGCCGTTGGATATGCTGTTGGTGTATGCCAATGGCATCTTTGTGCTGATCTACCTGCTGTGTATGCTGGCGGGCTGTCGAATTTTGCTCGGACGTTCGCGGTTAATGGCGGCGGTAGGGCTGGGGCTGTGTTTGCTGCTGATGGTCATTATCGGCTGGAAAAGCCTGTATGCGCTGGGGATGTTCGCGTTGATTTGGCTGGTGTTGCCGCGCAGGCCGAAGGCGGCGTTAAAACGGCAGTAAGGGCGCGATGCCGCGCCCTTAGCGGTAACTATTCTGCGTCTGGCTGTTGTGCGGCTGGTGCTGCGTTCAGCTTGCTTTCCAACTCGTTCATGCGCTGTTCCAGCAACGCCAGCTTTTCACGGGTGCGCAGCAGCACCTGTGTCTGAACGTCGAACTCTTCGCGGTTGACCAAATCCAGACGGGTAAGCTGCGACTGCAGCACCTGACGGATTTTCTTCTCAACGTCTTCCCCGAATTCACGTACGCCTTTAGGCATGGATTCATGCACCTGGCGTGCGATCTGTTCAATTTTTTTCGGGTCAATCATGGCGTATCCCTTTCAGAGTTTAATAGCTGTCGTCTAGTGTAATGCGAGTTGCCCGCCGGATAAACTAATAACCGCATTCCCTGTGATTGGCCGAATTGTGCTTTTGCCAATTGCCCTGATTAATCATTAGCGTTATAGTCGAGAAGCTTATTCTCAGGGCGGGGTGCAAGTCCCCACCGGCGGTAAATCACCTTCTACGGTGAAAGCCCGCGAGCGCTCAGCCAGTCTCTTGCAGCTTGGTTAGAGGTCAGCAGATCCGGTGTAATTCCGGGGCCGACGGTTATAGTCCGGATGGGAGAGAGTAACGGTATCTGCCGGGTTTGCGCCCGCTTGCGTTATTTTTTTAGCTATTGCTAGCTACTCCTCAAGATCGCCCTGGTTCTGGTAATCCATAATTTTTTAATGAGGTTTTTTACCATGAATCAGACCCTACTTTCAGATTTCGGCACGCCGGTAGAACGCGTAGAGCGAGCTATTGAAGCATTGCGCAATGGCCGCGGTGTAATGGTGCTTGATGATGAAAATCGTGAAAACGAAGGTGATATGATCTTCGCCGCAGAAACCATGACCGTTGAGCAGATGGCACTGACCATTCGCCACGGCAGCGGTATTGTGTGTCTGTGTCTCACCGAAGAACGTCGTCAGCAGCTCGAACTGCCGATGATGGTGACCAACAACTCCAGCCAGTTCCAGACGGCCTTCACCGTGACTATCGAAGCGGCGCAGGGCGTGACCACCGGCGTGTCTGCATCCGATCGCCTGACCACTATCCGTGCGGCCGTGGCCGATAACGCCAAGCCAAGCGATCTGAATCGTCCTGGGCACGTTTTCCCGCTGCGCGCGCAGCCAGGTGGCGTGCTGAGCCGTCGTGGTCACACTGAAGCGACTATCGATCTGGTCTCTATGGCCGGTTTCAAACCTGCCGGTGTGCTGTGTGAACTGACTAACGACGATGGCAGCATGGCGCATGCGCCGGAAGTGATCGTGTTTGCCAAACAGCATGATATGACCGTATTGACCATCGAAGATCTGGTGGCTTACCGCCAGGCTCACGAAAAGAAAGCCAGCTGATAACGATCTGACCTTCTGACGATGAAAAAAGCCGCGTAATGCGGCTTTTTTTGTGGCTGAAAACCGTTAACCTATGCCGCCGCTTTGCAACAGCGTCAGGCTGAATCCCATCACCGCCATTCCACACAGGACGCCGTAGCTCGGGTTATTGTGCGGATCGATTTCTTTCGCCAACGGCATCAGTTCATCAACCGACAGCGCCACCATGATGCCGGCAACCGCCGCCATAATCGACGCCATTACCACCGGCGAAATCATCGGGCCAAGCAGCAGGAACGCCAATACGCCGCCGAGAATCTCCGCCATGCCGGAAATACCGGACCACAGCAGGGCTTTGGTCTTGGAGCCGGTTGCGGCATACACCGGGCCAGCCACCGCCAGACCTTCAGGAATATTGTGGATAGCCACGGCCAACGCAATGCCCATGCCCAGTTCCAGGTCGGCGCTGGCGGTGACGAAGGTAGCGATGCCTTCCGGGAAGTTGTGCAGGCTGATGCCCAGCGTCAACAGCACCGCGGTGCGCTTCAGGTTGTGCGGTTTCAGCGGTTGCTGCATCAGATCCTGCGGGTGCTGGTGCGGCAGCATGCGGTCCAGCGCGAAATACCCCAGTAGCCCAAGCATGAACATGCCGTAACCCATCATCGGCGACATGCCGACGGTGTGCAGCGCCGCGGGCAGCATTTCCATCAGCGATATCAGCAGCATAATCCCGGCGGCAAATCCAAGAGCAAAAGCCAGCATTCGGTTGGAAGGCTTCTGGCCAATAATGCCGAACAGGGCGCCGACAAAGGTGGCGCCGCCGGCCAGCAAGGTCAGGAGCAGCGGTACGGACATGGTTGTCTCCTTTTATGCTGAAATTATCGTTTATTTTCTGATACTAACAGAGTAAAGGCATAAATCGAGTGGATTTGGCTGATTGTTTCTATCGTTTTAACCGTTCAAATTTATTGAAGATCATCATCACGGTTATCCGGCTGTGTCGCCGTGGCAAACGGCGTAGTCTAGTCCCCATCATGTTTGCGACTGACCAAGGATCTTGTATGAACAGCTCTCGTATGCCTGCACTTTTTCTCGGCCACGGTAGCCCGATGAACGCGCTGGAAGAAAACCGCTATACCCAGGCCTGGCGTCATCTGGGTGAAACGCTGCCGCGCCCGAAGGCCATCATTGCCGTTTCTGCTCACTGGTACACCCGTGGCACCGCGGTGACCGCGATGGAAAAACCAAGAACCATCCATGACTTTGGCGGTTTTCCGCAGGCGCTGTTCGATACCCGGTATCCGGCGCCAGGATCCCCTGCGCTGGCGGCGCAGATCCAGCAAGTGTTGGCGCCGATTACTGTCACGGCAGACGACAGCGAATGGGGCCTGGACCACGGCACCTGGGGCGTGTTGATCAAAATGTATCCCGAGGCGGATATTCCGATCGTGCAGCTCAGCATCGACGGCACCAAACCGGCGGAATACCATTATGAACTGGGCCGTAAACTGGCGGTGTTGCGTGACCAGGGGGTGATGATCGTCGCCAGCGGCAACGTGGTGCATAACCTGCGGATGGTAAAATGGCAGGGGGACGCCACCCCTTATCCGTGGGCCACTTCGTTTGACCGGTTTGTGCGTGATAACCTGAATTATCAGGGAGATAACCACCCGCTGGTCAATTTTATGCAGCACGAAGGCGCAGCGCTGTCTAACCCGACGCCGGAACACTACCTGCCGCTGTTATACGTACTGGGCAGTTGGGACGGCAAAGAGGCGATAACCCTTCCGGTGGAGGGCATCGAGATGAGCGCACTGAGTATGCTGTCGGTGCAGGTTGGCTAAAGGCTCTACGCCGGCCTCAGGCTGGCGTAGATTGATCGGCAAAGCCGCAGGATTGGCGGATCACCAGCGAAGGCGGCAGGATGATGCGTTTTGGCGGTTCATCATTGCCTTGAATGCGGCTATACAGCAGTTCCCCCGCCTTGCGGCCGATCTCGCGGGAGGCCACCGATACGGTGGTCAAACCCGGCTGCACCAGCGACGCTTCGGTAATATCATCAAACCCTATCAGCGCGAAATCACGGCCAATCTGGCGCTCGAGTTTGCGTAATGTCTGCATCACACCCAACGCGACAATGTCCTGATAGCATAACGCCGCCGTGATTTCCGGATGGGCCATCAGCAACTGCTCTGCAGCCTTGGCGCCGGAGCTTTGGCTGGCCTCGCTGTCGACGATCCATTCGCCCTTGACCACAATCCCCCGTTCCAGCAGCTTGCTGGTGTAACCCCCCAACCGCTGCGCGCGGGTGGTGGAGTTGATGGATCCTCCGATGAAAGCAATATTGCGATGGCCAAGATCCAACAGATGCTGGGTTGCCAACTGTGTGCCAAGGAAGTTATCTGTGCCGACAAAGTCAAAGTGCGCATCAGCCACCGGCCTGACCACCATGATGGCCGGGATCTTGCGGCGTTTCAGCGTTTCAAAAAACAGGCTCGGCGTTTGTCGGGCGGCACACAGCACCATACCGCTGGCGCTGTTTTGCAGCAGCGAGTCGACAAATTTTTGTTGCCTGTCGGCCGATTCTTCGCTGTTGGCCAGAAACAGCATCAGTTGATGGCGTTCCATTTCCTGACTCAACCCGGCGGTCATCTCGGCGTAAAAAGGGTTGGTGATGTCATGTAGCAGCAGGCCGACCTGATTGCTGCTGCGATTGCGCAGGTTTGCCGCGGTCTGATTGTAAACGTAGCCCAGATGATCGATGGCGCTCAGCACACGCTTGCGTGTTTCATCCGATATGCGGCCACGGTTGCGCAATACCATCGAAACCGTAGCGGTGGAGACTTTTGCGTATGCGGCGACATCCGCCAAGGTTATGGTGCTCATTTCATCTCCTGTCGATACTGGCTTTTACATCAAGGTATATCGATTAACCTTTTTCTGTGTGATTTCGTTAAATAGAGTGTGACGACGATCGCGATTTATAAGCTTTTTAGCAGGTTATTATCCGTTATATGAGGTTAATCTCGTTAATCAGCCTGTTTGTTATGGGGTTAATCGATTAATCTTTTTCTATCTATTCAGTGCATAGGCAGAAGGATATGACAGAGCAACAGCGCAACGCAACAAGCTATGACAAACACCCGGAAGTGGCGGTTCAGGGCTTTGATCATGCCGCCTGGCAAGGTTGGCCGGCGGTGGTCGAGGCAGTCAGCCGCAAGGTTGCCGCCCTCGGGTTACGCAAAACCCTGTTGGTGGTGGATTGCTACCCTGGGGTGAATTTGGCAGAACTGAGCGAGAATCTTATCCATCCGCTGAAGCCCGCCAGCAGTATCAACGCCGAATTGGCCAAATATGATGAATCGCATATTCACGCGATGATTGAACGCAACTTAACCGATGACCGCGTTTTTGGCGTGCTGTCATGCCATCAACTGCCTGAATTTTTTGATGATGAGCGCGTGCAGCAGCTACGCGATCAAATTGCGAGCGTCGACAGTGGCCTGGTAGTGATTTATGGACCGGGCGCGGCGTTGATCGCCGAGGGCGATGTGCTGGTGTATGCCGACATGGCTCGCTGGGAAATCCAGCAGCGTTTTCGCCGTGGTGAACTGGGCAACTGGGGCGTAACCAATGTGGACGAAGACGTGTTGCGCCGTTACAAGCGGGCCTTTTTTGTGGAATGGCGGGTGTTCGATCGCCATAAAACCCCGTTGTTGCAGCGTGCTGACCTGGTGTTGGACACCAACCAGGCAGGTAAGCCCAAGGCCGTGAGTGGCGAGGCATTCCACGCTGGATTGCAGCAGGTCACCCAACGTCCATTCCGCGTCGTGCCCTTTTTTGACCCCGGTATTTGGGGCGGTCAATGGATGAAGCAACAGTTCGATCTCGACCCGACGGCAGCCAACTACGCGTGGTGTTTTGACTGCGTGCCCGAGGAAAACAGCCTGCTAATGCGTTTTGGTGACGTTCGGGTCGAGATCCCCTCACAGGATTTGGTGCTGTTATACCCGAGGCCCCTGCTGGGCGAGCGCGTACACGCCCGTTTCGGCGCCGAATTCCCGATCCGTTTTGACCTGCTGGATACCGTCGGCGGGCAAAACCTCAGCTTCCAGGTGCACCCGCTGACGGAATACATCCAACAGCATTTCGGCATGCATTACACCCAGGATGAAAGCTATTACATTCTGGCGGCAGAGCAAGGCGCCGAAGTGTATCTGGGGATGAAAAACGGTACCGATCCGCAGGCGATGATGGCCGATCTGGCGGCCTCCCAAAGGGGCGAAAAGGCGTTCGACGATCGCCGTTTTGTGAACCGCTTCCCGGCGCGTAAACACGATCACTTCCTGATCCCAGCTGGGACGGTGCATTGCTCAGGTGCGGGTACCATGGTGCTGGAGATCAGCGCTACGCCGTACATTTTCACCTTCAAACTGTGGGACTGGGGCCGTGTGGGATTAGATGGCCTGCCGCGTCCGGTGCATTTGCAGCACGGTGAGCAGGTGATCAACTGGCAATGCGACACCGACTGGGCAACGGAGCACCTGGTCAACCGCGTTGAACCGGTTGCTGAAGGGCAAGGCTGGCAGGAAGAGCGAACCGGCCTGCACGAGCGCGAATTTATCGAAACCCGCCGTCACTGGTTCAGTGAACCGGTGTTACACCATACCGAAGGGCGAGTGAACGTGCTGAATCTGGTGGAAGGGGAAGAGGCAGTGGTTGAAAGCCCTGAGGGCCATTTTGCTCCCTTTGTGGTGCATTACGCGGAAACCTTCATCGTCCCGGCTGCGGTCGGGGCGTATCGCATCAGCCCACATGGCCGCAGCCTGGGTAAAACCCTGGGCACCATTAAAGCCTGGGTAAGGGGATAAACATTATGTTGAGAGTGATTGTGACTTCTCATGGGCCGCTGGCCGAGGCGTTACTGAGCAGTGCGCGCATGGTTTACGGCGAGTTGCCGGGGACCAGCCATGTCGGTCTGAGTGAAGGCGCCGGCATCGAGGCTTTTAAGCGGGAGTTTGCCGACGAACTGCGTCGGGTGAGCGCAGGGGCTGACGGTGTGTTGATACTGTGCGACATGCTGTGCGGTACGCCGTACAACGTGGCTTGTCGTCACGCCTTTGATCCCAATGCGCCAGTGCCGATGGCGGTGGTGACCGGCGTGAATTTCCCGATGTTGCTGATGAGTGCCGAATTGCTGGAAGGAAAGGATGTTCAACTGGCGGCACAGGAGCTGGTGGCGCAGGGCGGTGAGGCGATTGCGCTTGCCCGTCCTGCGGTGACGGCGCAAATGGACGATTTCTGAGGAGAGAGTATGGCTATTTCATTCGTACGTATCGACGACCGGGTCATTCACGGTCAACTGGTGACCCGCTGGGCGAAAGAGCTGCCCTGCGACGGCATCGTGGCGATTGATGATGAGGTCGCGGCAGATCCGCTGTTGTCATCGGTGATGAAAGGGGCAGTGCAGGATACCAAGGTATGGCTGTTCACCGTACAGCAGGCGATAGAAAAATTGCCGAAGGTGATTGCCAGCGACAAGCAGTACTTCGTGATTGGCAAATCGCCGGTCACGCTGCGACGGCTGATGGAAGCAGGAATCGACCTCAGCAATCGCAACAAGAAAATCAACGTCGGCCCGATGTCTGCCCGCAAAGACACGGTGACTATCGGCCCGAATCAATCCGTGACGGTACCAGAATCGGAAGCCTTTGATTTCCTGACCGAACACGGCCACGCCATCGAATTCCGTTTAGTCCCGGATGCCAGCCATTTCAGCTGGCTGGATGCAAAAAAGAAACTCAAATAAGCCTGAACGGCGGGAGTGAACTATGTGGTTTGAAGCGACGCTTATCGGGATACTTTGCTATCTCGGCGCGCTGAGCAGCCCCTGGCTGCTGGGACTGACCGGAGGCTGGTATATTCTCAGCCGTCCGCTGGTCTCCGGCATGCTGGTGGGGGCTATCCTCGGCGATGTACAGACCGGCATCATCATTGGTGTGGCGGTACAGGCGGTTTATATCGCCATGGTTACACCGGGCGGATCGATGCCGGCCGACCTCAATTTTGTAGCATTCCCGGCGATTGCGCTGGGCATTCTTTCCGGTAAGGGGCCCGAGGTGGCCGTCGCCCTGGCAGCGACTATCGGCATCATGGGCACCGTGCTGTTCAATGCCATGATGGTACTCAATTCCTACTGGAACCACCGCGCGGATCTGGCGGTGGAGCGCGGGGACGAACAGGGCATTTACCTTAACAGCGCCATCTGGCCGCAGGTCACCAACTTCCTGCTGCGCTTTGTACCGACGTTTATCGCCGTCTTTTTCGGGGCGCGCTATATCAACGCCTTTATGGACAGCTTGCCGACGCTGGTGCTGACTACCATGAACGTGGTCGGCGGCATTCTGCCTGCGGTCGGTATCGCCATTCTTCTTAAGCAGATTATTAAAAGCTACAGCATGCTGATTTACTTCCTGGTGGGGTTCATCTGCATTGTTTTCCTCAAGCTGAATATGGTGGCGCTGGTGATTGTCGGCGCGCTGCTGGCATTGATTCACTACAACTATAAGCCAGAGCCGCAGGCGGCTGCCGCACAGGCCGCGCCTCAGGCTGACGATGAGGATGAATTCTGATGGATACGCCAACACCAAAATTGAATAAGCAGGACCTGCGTCGTTGCTGGCGCAGTTGGATGATGTACAACCTGTCGTCGATGAGCTTTGAACGTCTGGAATCTTACGGTTTCTGCCTGAGCATGATGCCGGCGCTGAAAAAACTGTATCCGGAAAAACAACAGCGCATTGAGGCCATTCGCCGCCATACTTCGTTCTATAACACCGAGCCGCAGTTGGGCGCGATTGTTAACGGCATGGTGATAGGGCTGGAGGAAAAACGTGCCAACGGTGAGCCGATCGACGGTGAAACCATCAATACGCTCAAGGTCGGCCTGATGGGGCCGGTGGCCGGTATCGGCGACTCCATGGTGCCGGGCATGTTGCTGCCCATTTTGTTGAGCATCGGTATGGCGCTGGCTGCCGGCGGCAGCGTGATTGGCCCGTTATTCTACATTATGGCGTTCAGCCTGATCGTCATTCCCGGGTCTTACTGGCTGTTTATGAAGGGCTACCATATGGGCTCCGGCTCGGTGGAAATGCTGGTCAGCAGCAAGTCCTCACGCCTGCGAGAAGCGCTTTCCCTGCTGGGAGTGTTCGTTATGGGCGGCGTAGCCGCGAGCTACGTCAAACTGGGCACCGGTCTGGAGTTCATCACCAAAGACGGGGTGAATATTCACCTGCAGCAAATGCTGGACGGCATTTTCCCTAACCTGATGCCGCTGATCGTGGTGCTGATGACCTGGTATCTGATGGCCAAGCGGGGATTGTCACCGGTGAAAGCGATGTTGGGGCTGTTGGCCCTGGCAGCGGCGGGGGTGGCCTGCGGCTTGTTCTCCTGATACCCGTCGCCTTTCAAGCTGCAGCCAGGCGCCTAGGCTGCAGCTTGAAACTCATAGGGTAGAAATTTCCTATTATTGAATTAGACAGTAGTCTTTAGGGCTCAAACCGTTGCCATTTTTCCGCTACGCTGCCCGGTTTGGAAATGAACTGGAAGCGCGCCGGATCGGTTTCAAACTGCGAGTAGAGCGGGGCATCACTCAGACCGAATTCATGGTATTGGCGTGGGCCGATGGCGTGCAGCCGGCCGGATTGATAACGCGGGTTCTGTTGCCAGATTATATTGTCGCCCTGCAATAGCGGGTACCACGCCAGTCCTTTGTATTCACGCACGGCATCGTATTCGAAGCCATATTCACGATCGCACCAGGCCGCGAAGGTCAGCGGCTGGTGAGGATCGGCAGAAATTGTGGCGTGGGCCCAGCCCGGCGGCACCAGCACCTTCTCGCCGGGTCCGGCGTGGACGGCGAAGCAGCGGCCCGGTTCATATTCCACCCGTTCCTGCATGTAAATGATCGCCTTTCCCTGCCAGATTTCATACAGCTCCGGCGGTGACCAACCGCTGTGCGCGCTGATACGGTGTACGTGTCCCTGGCTGCGTATCGGCTCCTGGCCCAATTGCCCTTGGGCATAGGTGACAATGCCGAACAACAGCATGCGTTTCTTCAATTCGGCCAAATGTTGCTGTTTCGCGACGTCCATCGCGATGGCATAAACCTGCTCTGGTCCCTGGCAGTCAGGATCGCGCAGGGAACGGCGGATTTGCTCCAGCGTGCGTATCTCCGGCAAGGGGCCAATCACGTCATTGCCATAGCCAAATCCCATCGGGCTGTCGCTAATACGGACATCAAGCCCAAATCGCAGCATTGAGTCACTCATATTGCGCCTCCGCCTTCCAGCCATCGCCATCGGCAAAGACCCGCAGCTTGAAACCCTGAGGCTGCAACGCATCGTAGTTGTGGCCGGCGACCGTTGGCCACACCGCCAGCGCAGAGAGCACGTCATTGCCGGTATTGATCAAACGGTGGGCAGTAAAGGAGGGGATATGGTGAACGCTACCGGGGGAAACCTGTTCCAGCGTACAAGCGCCGTCCTGGTGTTGCAGCAACAGCAAACCTTGGCCCCGTAGGCCAAAATAGAACTCGGCCTGTTCTGGCCGCTGGTGAAAATGCCCGCGGGTCATAAAGAATTCGTCACCCACCCGGCCAGGTTGCAGATGAGTGGTGCCGACAAACAGCTCGCCTTCCTGCTGCACGGAAGGCAACATTTCAACCTGATAGACGGCAAGCGCCGCCGGTAAGCTTTGCCAGGCCACGGCATCGGCAAAGATCCCCGACAGGCTGCCCAGCGTCGTGGATTTGCGTTGAACATCAGGTGCGGTAAAGCATCCGTCCGCCAGGTTGACCTGCGGTGGGATCATGGACGTCAGTTTCATATCTGGTTGCTCCGCCCGAGGAGAACAGACGCTTCGAGTATAGAAGGTTAATCGATTAATCACCAGGCGAAATGCATAAAAAAAGCGCGATAAGATCGCGCTTTTTACCCAAGAACTGAGCCGTTAGCCGAGAATGATATGCGGATAGAAACGCGACAGATCCTGGGTGATCAGTTCACGATCTTCGCGCAGGCCGATCCCGCAGGGTTGATCGTCCACCAGCCAACTGCCGATCAGCGTATAGCTGCCTTCGAACTGGGGCAGCGGGTGGAACTGCTGCACGATCATGCCTTCTTCGCCGTAAGGGCCATCGACGCTCGCGACCTGCTGGCCGTTCTGCACGATCTGGATATTGGCGCCTTCGCGTGAGAACAGCGGCTTGGTGACGTAGTGGTCAAGCTGCGGGTGCTCGTCTTCTGCAAAGTAGGCCGCCAGCAGATTTGGATGATCCGGGAACATTTCCCACAGCATCGGCAGCAGTGCCTTGTTGGAAATGATGCTTTTCCATGCCGGCTCCAGCCAGCGTACGCCGGCGTCTTCCAGCTTGGTGGAAAACATCTCGCGCAGCATGAACTCCCACGGGTAAAGCTTGAACAGGTTACCGATGACCTGGTTCTGCAGGTCGGTAAACTGGCCTTTTTCACCCAGGCCAATCTCTTCCATAAACAGGAATTCGGTCGGCACGCCGGCTTCCAGCGCGCAATCTTGCAGATACTGCACTGTCCCGCGATCTTCTTCGCTGTCCTGGCAACAGGCCATATGCAGCAGGCCAAAACCGTGGTGCGCTTTCAGATCGGCGAAACGCTCGATCAGCTTTTCCTGCAGGCTGTTGTACTGATCGGATTCCGGGCTAAGGTTGCCTGCATTGATCTGATCTTCCAGCCACAGCCATTGGAAAAAGGCTGCTTCATACAGCGAAGTTGGCGTATCGGCGTTGTTCTCCAGCAGCTTGGGCGGGTTAACGCCGTCGTAGGCCAGATCGAGACGCGAATACAGCGAAGGCTGGTTGGTGCGCCATGAACTGCGCACAAATTCCCAGGTGTGTTTCGGGATGCGGAACTTGGTCATCAGCGCGTCGCTGCTGACCACTTTCTCTACCACCTGCAGGCACATCTGGTGCAATTCAGCGGTAGCGTTTTCAATTTCTTCAATCTGCGCCAGCGTGAATTGGTAATAGGCATCCTCACACCAGTAGGGTTCGCCGTACATGGTGTGGAAGCGGAAGCCAAATTCGGTGGCTTTTTCGCGCCAGTCCGGACGCTCGGTAATCGCAACGCGTTTCATGCATTAACCGCCCATGCTGCGTGAGCCGGAATTGGACGTTGCGCTGCTGCGCTGCATGCTGGTTTGCTTGGCCACGGATTCACCGAAGCCACCGCGGGTGACGGTATTGGTCACTGCCGGTTTTGGCGCCATCGCGGTTTTCGGCACCGTCATGGTGCGGCCGCCTGCGGTGGCTGGGCCGTAGCTCTTGCCACTGGCGTCAACAAACTTGCCGTTTGCCGGGCTGGCTGCATTTTTCGAGGTGAACAGCGGTTGCTGAGCAAAACCGGAGCCGCCCATCATGCGGCCCATCATGTAACCGGCCATCAGCGGCATCCAGAAGCTGCCGCTGCTCTGCGACTCTGCGGCCATGCCGGCCTGGGCCGGAGCAGGTGCCTGAGTACATTGAGCTTCGCCGAACTCGGCGACGCAGTCTTCGCGGGTTGCGTATTTCGGCGCCGTTTTCTCGGCTTCTTTCAGGGCGTTGTTATAGGCGGTGGTGCACTGCTCGCTCATGGAAGGGTTGTTGCGCGAACAGTCGTCGGCATTCTGATACATGGAGACAGTTTCATCGCTCTTCTCGCAGCCGGCCAGCATAAAGACTGCGCTGATCGCCAAAGCCACGGGGGCAACACGGTAGTTGCGCCAGGATTTGCGGAACGTCTCTTGGTTGATGTTTTTTGTCCGTTTCATCGTTAGTAATCCCATCAGTCGGGCTGTTTTCGCCCTTTCCCAGTAGTGGCCGTAAGAATAGGGGAAAGATGGTCAAAATTAAAGCTGAAACGCCCACAGAATCCACTCTTTACGCAGTTATACGTTGGGCTGTGCGCCAGCTCGCTTTACTGACTAAAAAAGCGGCGTCAGGGTTTCATTATGGAACGTGAAGGGGAAAGTAATGTTCCATAATGAAACGAAAAATCCCGAGATCGCAAAGCGAGCGGCAAGCCCTATAGTCAGTCCATAACAACGCGGCGGCACAAGACCGACGCAGCATCACCTGATATCTGAACGTTACCATCGCCAATTTCCCTACAAGGATCCGGTTATGTTGAGAATCATCCAGTCTCCAGGCAAGTACATTCAGGGCGCCAACGCATTGGCCGCCGTGGGCGAATACGCCAAAAACCTTGCTGACCATTATTTCGTGATTGCCGACGACTTCGTGATGAAGCTGGCGGGCGATACCCTGATGGGCAGCCTGCAGCAGCACGGGGTGAAGCACCATGCCTGCGTGTTCAACGGCGAATGCTGCCATAAGGAAATCGACCGGCTCGGCCGGGAGCTCAAGGCTCACGGCTGTCGCGGAGTGATTGGCATCGGCGGTGGCAAAACGCTGGATACCGCCAAAGCGATTGCGTATTACCAGCATCTGCCGGTGGTGCTGATCCCGACCATCGCCTCTACCGATGCGCCGACCAGCGCGTTATCAGTGATTTATACCGAACAGGGCGAATTTGCCGAATACCTGATTTACCCACGCAATCCCGACATGGTGGTGATGGACAGTGCAATTATCGCCAAGGCCCCGGTGCGGCTGCTGGTGGCAGGCATGGGCGATGCGCTGTCGACTTATTTTGAGGCGCAGGCGTGTTTCGATGCGCAGGCCACCAGTATGGCGGGCGGCAAATCGACGCTGGCAGCCCTCAGCCTGGCGCGCTTGTGTTATGAGACGCTGTTGGCGGAGGGCGTCAAAGCCAAGCTGGCGGTCGAGGCCGGAGTGGTGACGGAGGCGGTCGAACGCATTATCGAGGCCAATACCTACCTGAGCGGCATCGGCTTTGAAAGCAGCGGATTGGCGGGAGCGCATGCCATCCACAACGGCTTTACCGTGCTCGAAGAGTGCCATCATCTGTACCACGGCGAGAAAGTGGCTTTTGGCACGCTGTCGCAGCTGGTGCTGCAAAACAGCAGCATGGAGCAGATCGAAACGGTGCTGGATTTCTGTCAGCAGCTCGGTTTGCCGATCACGCTGGCGCAAATGGGGGTTAGCGGCGATGCGGCAGAGAAAATCATGGCGGTTGCCGAAGCCAGCTGCGCTGCCGGCGAAACTATCCACAACATGCCGTTCAAGGTCACGCCGGCCAGCGTTCAGGCGGCCATTCTGACGGCAGATCGGCTGGGCAATGCCTGGCTGCAACGACACTCAAGCTGATGCCGCAGGGGCGCAGCAGGCTGCGTCCCGTGGGCCAAACGAGGAAATAACCGTGAAGAAACTGATTAATAAGGTGGAATCGGTACTGGAAGAGCAACTGCTGGGGCTGGCAGAGGCGCACCCGGAGCTGTTGGTGCATCAGGAGCCGGTGTTCGTCACTCGCGCCGATGCGCCGGTCGCGGGCAAAGTGGCGATCCTGTCCGGCGGCGGCAGCGGCCATGAGCCGATGCACTGCGGCTTTGTCGGCGAAGGCATGCTCGACGGCGCCTGCCCGGGCGAAATTTTCACCTCGCCAACGCCGGACAAAATGTACGAGTGCGGCCAGGCGATCGACGGTGGTGCCGGGGTGTTGTTGCTAATAAAAAACTATACCGGCGACGTGCTGAACTTTGAAACCGCCACCGAGCTGCTGCATGACAGCGGCGTCCAGGTGGCGACGGTGCTGGTGGACGATGACGTGGCGGTGAAAGACAGCCTGTTCACCGCCGGACGTCGCGGGGTGGCCAATACCGTGCTGATGGAAAAATTGCTCGGTGCGGCAGCGGCGCGCGGCGACGATCTGGATAGCCTGGTGACGCTGGGCCACAGCATCAACAATCACGGGCATTCGATCGGCATCGCATTGGGGGCCTGTACCGTACCGGCCGCCGGCAAGCCCTCGTTCGTGCTGGCGGAAAACGAGATGGAGTTTGGCGTCGGCATTCACGGCGAGCCGGGCATTGCGCGACGTCCGTTTACCACCCTCAATGCGGCGGTGGACGACATGTTTCATACCCTGATAGACCATGGCCATTACCAGCGCACCCTCCGCGTTTGGGATCGTCAGCAGGGGGAATGGCGTGATGAAGCGCAAACCAAGCAGCCGCTGACGCGCGGCGATCGCGTGATTGCATTGGTGAATAACCTGGGTGCGACACCTTTGTCCGAGCTGTATGGCGTCTATCACCGTCTGGCGGAACGTTGCGCCGAAGCAGGCTTGATCGTCGAACGCAGCCTGATCGGTTCTTACTGCACGTCGCTGGACATGCAAGGGGTTTCAATCACGCTGCTGAAGGTGGATGACGAGTTGTTGTCCCTGTGGGATGCGCCGGTGAAAACGCCTGCGCTGCGTTGGGGTTGCTGAGGAGGAATTATGGCGTTAACCAAACAACAAGTGGTCGATTGGCTGATGCGTTGCGGCGAAGTGTTTACTCAGCAGCGCGATTTCTTGACCCGGCTGGATACCGAGATCGGCGACGCCGACCACGGGCTTAATATGAACCGCGGCTTCAACAAGGTGGTGGAGAAACTGCCTTCGGTGGCGGACAAAGACATTGGTTTTATCCTGAAAAACACCGGCATGACGCTGCTGTCCAGCGTGGGCGGCGCCAGCGGTCCGCTGTTTGGCACCTTCTTCATTCGTGCGGCGCAGGCGGCGAATGCCAAGCAGAGCCTGGATCTGGCGGAGCTGCATCAACTGATGCAGGAAGGCGTTGACGGCGTAGTGATGCGCGGCAAGGCGGAACCGGGTGATAAAACCATGTGCGATGCCTGGTGGGCGGTGGTGGACAGCCTTGGTCAGTCGGTTGAGCAGCAGCTTGGCGTCGCGGAAGCCCTGCAGCGCGCCAGTGAGCGGGCAGAGCAGGCGGTCGAAAGCACTATCACCATGCAGGCGCGCAAAGGGCGAGCCAGCTATCTGGGTGAGCGCAGCATCGGTCATCAGGACCCGGGCGCAACTTCGGTGATGCTGATGATGAAAACGCTGGCAGAGGTCGCTGGCCAATAGCAGGAGGCGAGATGATCAATATCGTTGTTGTTTCACACAGTGCGCAGTTGGCTCGCGGCGTTGAGGAACTGGCATTGCAGATGATGCGTGGCGACGGCTGCAAGCTGGCGCTGGCAGCGGGTGTCGATGATGCGGAGCACCCGATAGGCACCGATGCGATCAAGGTGATGGAGGCGATAGAGTCGGTGGCTGAGGGCACGGGCATTGTGGTGCTGATGGACCTGGGCAGCGCGCTGTTGAGCGCTGAAACTGCCATCGATCTGCTGGATCCGGCGTTGGCCGCCAAAGTCAGGCTGTGTTCGGCGCCGTTGGTTGAAGGGACGCTGGCCGCCGTGGTTGCCGCAAATGCCGGCGCGGGGCTGGAGCAGGTGCTGGCCGAGGCGCAGGGCGCGTTGCAGGCCAAGCAGGCGCAACTGGGCGAGGGTACTGCGCCCGTGGTCAAAAACGTTGAATTACCGCTCACTCAGGGGAAAAGCGTCAGTTGGACGGTGCAGAACCCACATGGGCTGCACGCCCGCCCGGCGGCCCGACTGGCGGAAGCGCTGGCGCCGTTCGATGCCGAACTGGTGCTGGAAAAGCAGGGGCAGTGCGCCAATCCTCGCAGCCTTAACCAACTGGCATTGTTGCAGGTGCGTCATGGCGACACCATCCGGCTGATTGCCGACGGTGCGCAGGCCGACCAGGCGCTGGCTGCCTTTAGCGCATTGGCGGAGCAGCACTTTGGCGAAACCGTCTCTGAGCAAAGCTTACCTTCGCTGCACGGTATCCCGGTGGCGGAAAGCGTCACCAGCGGCCCGGTTTGGCAGGCGTACAGCTTCTGCCCGGCGATCACCGAACGCCAGATTGGCGCCGATGACGTACTCAACGAACAGCAGCGGCTGCGTGAAGCGCTGCAACATACGCTAAGCGATTTGAACCGCCTGGCGGAGCGCACCGGCTCGTTGATTGGCAAGCCGCAGGCGGCGATTTTTGGCGCGCACAGCATGTTGCTGGACGATCCGGACCTGCAACAGGCGGCCTATACCCGCATTGCCCGTCAGCAATGCAGCGCCGAGCAGGCCTGGCAGCAGGAGATGGAAGCGATAGCCGAGGAGTATCGCGCACTGGACGACGAATATATGCGGGCGCGTGAGCTGGATGTGCGCGACATGCTGCGCCGCACCTTGAGCCATCTGCAGCAGCAGCCGTTGCCGTTAATCACGCTGACCACACCGTCGATTCTGGTGATGGACGAACTGATGCCGTCTGACGTGGTGATGTTAGATCGCCGGTTGGTGCTGGGCATCTGCCTGAGCGGTGGCAATGCGCTGTCGCACAGCGCGATCCTCGCTAAGGCGATGGGGATCCCGATGGTGATTGGCATGCACGACTGCATGAGCAAAACCCGCAACGGCCAAAAAGCGATGCTGGATGCGGCACGCGGGGTATTGCAGCTCAGCCACTGACGGCCGCCTCAGGCGCGCAGCTTAAACTGGCGGATATCAATTTGATACTGTTTGATTTTCCGCCACAGCGTAGTGCGGCCAATCCCCAGCAGTTGCGCCATTTCATTCAACTGCCCGCGGCTGACGTTGGCCGCGCGAATGATCGCCTGGCGCTCCATTTCCGCCAATGTTAACAGCGGCATACCCGGCTGCGGATCGCTTTCCAGTAAGGGTTGTTGACCGAGCAGGTGCTCCGGCAGATCGGCCAGTTGCAGGTGGTGGCCGTGGCACATCATCGCCGTGCGCTCCACCACGCCTTTCAGCTCCAGATCGTTGCCGGGCCACAGATAGAGCCCAAGTTGGGTCATCACCTCGTCGTCTACCCGGAAGCGGCACTGGAAATGCTGTTCCAGCGTACGCAGATGATGCTTCACCAACAGTGGAATATCGCTTAGGCGCTGGCGTAACGCCGGGATCTGGATCTCGAACGCCTGCAGGCTGTAAAACAGCTGACGGCGAAAGCGATTTTGCTGCACCAGCAATGGCAGATCGGCGGCGCTGCTGGCGATCACCCGCACGTCGACCGGGATCACCCGGTTAGAGTTGAGCCGCATTACCACGCCGGTTTTCAGCACCTGTAACAGTGCCGACTGCATTTCCATCGGCAAATACTCAATCTGCTCCAGGTACAGCGTCCCGCCGTTGGCCAGTTCAAACTTGCTGAGCTGGCCCGCTTCCTCTTCGTTGGCGTCGCTGCCCAGCAGCTCGCGCAGCCCCTGGGCCTCCGGCAATAGCTGACAGTTGAGGGCGATATAGGGCCCGGCGGCGCGATCGCTGGCATTGTGGATCGCCTGACTGAGCTGTTCCTTGCCGACGCCTTCTTCGCCACACAGCAAAATGGGATGCTGCCCCTTCGCCGCCTGTTGGCCATAGCGGATCAAGCGACGCATCTCCAGTGAGGCGGACGGCATCTGTTCAAAGCTGTGGCTGACGCGCCCCAATTGGCTGCTGACATACTGGCGCAGCCTTTCCAGCGGGTGCAGCAGGGCGATAAAGCTGCAGCGCTCGCCGTCGAAGATCGGCTTCAGGGTCAATAGCGTTGCGATAAACTGCCGCTGGCTCTCAAAGGTGACTTCAACGTGCTGCAGCGCCTGACGCTGGGCGATAGCTCGGTTGAGCAACGCGGGCAGCGTCAGCAGCTGTGTCAGCGGTTTGCCCTGGCTTTGCTGCTCATCCAGTTTCAACAGGGTGGCGGCACGCTGGTTGATGTACTGCAGGTAGCCGCGGTGGTCCCAGGCCATAACGCCGTCATCCACGCCGTCGAGCAGGCCGTAAAGCTGGTTCAGGTGGCGGTTGGACTCGGCGAGGAGGCCGTCGGCATTCAGCGAATTGCCGATTTCGCGTGCCAGTGCCAGCGTCAGGGACAGATCGCCGGCGGCGCAGTCGGCCAGCAGACAGCCCAGCGCAATTGACCCGCGTTGACGGCCGCTGTTGTCATAGACCGGGGTGGCGCAGAATGACCAGTCGTGCAGCGCCTGACGCACGTGCTCGCTGCCGCGTACCTGTATCGGATGCCCCTCCGACGCCGCCAGCGACGGTGCATTGGTGCCGATATCACCTTCCGCCCAATAGGCGCCGGGGGTAAACCCCAACAGCTGCAGACGTTCGCGAGTCAGGACATCGCCGCACAGCCACAGCATGCAGCCGCTTTCGTCGAGGATAGCTAACAGGCAGCGGCGCTGTTCCATGTATTCGCAGGCGTCCTCCAACGCTGCCTGGCCGAGCGTCAGCAGATCGTTCTTACGCTGGCAGATTGACGCAAAAGTCGCGCCCAGCGCGCAGTGGGGGGCTTTCCACACCGCAGGCTGCATCAGGCTGCGACAACGTAGCCAGGAAGCATAAATTGCCGGAGCAGGGCGCTGGGCCGGCGGCAGTTCGCCTTCGATCAGGCGTTGCCAGCGTGAAGTGTTCTCCATCGGATCCCATCCAAACGAGATAAAGCGATAGCCGTGATGATATCACCCCCTCTTCTTTTCGACGGTTTGCCGTTGCCATATTGACGATGAAGATCACATCGCAGTGATTTGCCGCTTTTCTGTTATTTTTATTTCTCATAACCTGTCATACAGGTTGATAGCTTCTGTCTGAGGGGCAGGGTACGAATCCGTAATCGGTGATAAATAAAATTTTTTTCTTCAGGAGATAAGGTGATGAAACTGGGTTTCGGTCTGTACAAGCATATGCTGGATGATGAGCACTTTGCCTTTGCTCGCCAGTGCGGTGCGACGCATGTCGTGGTGCACATGGTGGATTACTTTCATCGAAACGATCGTTTTTCTCGTTCGAATCAGCCCGTGGGCGATACTCAAGGGTGGGGAACGGCACAGGCGGAGATCTGGAGCACGGAAGATCTGCTCGATATTCGTGCCCGGATGGAGAAATTCGGCCTGACATTTTTTGCCATCGAAAACTTCGATCCCTGTCATTGGGACGACATTCTGTTTGATGGCCCCAAAAAAACTCAGCAGATAGAAACGGTTAAACAAATTATTCGCAATGTGGGTGCCGCCGGTATTCCCGTTTTTGGCTATAACTTCAGCCTAGCCGGGGTCGCCGGTCGAATAGAGGAAAATAAAGCGCGTGGCGGAGCAAAAACCGTTGGGCTAAACGGAGCCAATGAGCAAACAGAAAGCCCGCTACCGGCCAGCATGGCGTGGAATATGGTGGTGGATGAAAACGCTACAGGGTTGAGAGAGGTGACGACGAAAGAGCAGCTTTGGCAGCGTCTTGAGTGGTTCCTGGCGCAGATTGTCCCGGTGGCGGAAGAGGCTGGCGTCAGGCTGGCAGCGCATCCGGATGATCCACCGCTCGAGTTTGTACGCGGTCAGCCGCGGTTGGTCAATCAACCGCATTTGTATCAAAAATTGCTGAATTTGCAACCCAGCCACGCGAATGCGCTGGAATTCTGCCTTGGCACTATCGCCGAAATGTCAGAGGGGGATGTTTACCAGGCGGTGGAGCAGTACGCACAGCAGGATGCCATTGCCTATATCCACTTTCGCAATGTGAAAGGCAAAGTGCCGTACTACCATGAAACCTTTATCGATGAAGGTGACATAGACATGCCGAAGGTGTTGCGAGTGCTAAAAGAGTGCAAATTTAACGGTGTATTGATCCCCGATCATTCGCCGCAGATGAGCTGTGAGGCGCCATGGCACTCGGGTATGGCCTATGCGATGGGATACATGAAAGCACTTATGCAGGTTATTTGAGCTTTTTCTCGATTTTCAGCCAGTTCTTCTGCCCAAACGCCCAGAAGTGAATTCCTGCTATTGGGGCTGAGGATCCAAATCTATAAGCCGAGACAAAAAAACGGGGCTGGCAGATGCCATACCCCGTTTTCAATGCTGTGCGCGAATCAGTTGCGGAATGGATTACCGCTGTTGCGTACAGGCGGAGTGGTTGTGCTCACCGGCGCAGAGGTCCGGGTAGCGGCAACCGGTGCCGGCGCTGCGCTTTGCTGTGCAGGCGCATTATCCTGATAACCGTCGGCATAAGCGTCTTGCGCCGTGGTCGGTGGCGCTACCACGTCTTGCGAGGTAGAGATTGGTTTGCCCAACGCACCGTTCAACAGCATCAGGTCGTTCTCGTTCAAGGTACCGAGTGCGAACTTGATGTTCAACTGGTTGATCAGATAGGTATAACGCGCGCTGGAGAGCTGTTGCTTGGCGTTATACAGCGTGGTGGTGGCATCCAGCACGTCGACGATGGTGCGGGTACCGACCTGATAACCTGCTTCCATTGCATCCAGTGAACTCTGAGCCGACACCACTGCCTGTTTGTAAGCGTTGATGCTACTGATCGAGGCGTTCACGTTATTGAATGAGGAACGAACAGTCTGCACCACATTACGGTGTGCACTTTCCAGTTGCTCACTGGCGCCCACGAAGTTGTACTGTGCTTGTTGCACCTGCGAGTTGGTCTGGCCACCGCTGTACAGAGGCAAGTTAAAGCTGATGCCCACTTTGTTCTGACCAATATCGGCGTCTGGCGTTGAATTACGCGAGCCGTTGTTTTTGGTGTTACTGACTGCTGTGGACGCATTGAAGTCAATCGTTGGCATATAGCCGGTTTGCGCAGAGCGGATCTGCTCGCGGGCCAGATCCTGGCTCAGACGGGCGGATAACAGGCTCAGGTTGCGGCTTTCGGCCTCTTTCAGCAGATTATTCACTGCTTCCGGGCGCTGGGTGCTGAAACGGTCGGTATTCAGCGAAGCCAGTTCCGGGTAGAAGGTGCCGGTGACCTGGCGCAGTTTTTCCAACGCGTTATCCAGCGTGTTACGGGCAGTGACTTCCGCCGCCAGCACCGTATCGTAGTTGGAACGGGCGTTCTGCACGTCGGTGATCGCTACCAGACCAACGTTAAAGCGCTGAGTGGTTTGATCCAGGGTGCGATATACCGCCTGTTTCTGCGCTTGGGTATAGGACAGTGAATCGATGGCGCTCAGCACGTTGAAATAGGCGGTGGCGGTATCGAGGATCAGCTGTTGCGACGAAGTCTGGAACGTCACGTCGGAGATGCCGGCAGTTTTTTCCTGTAGCGTCAGCGCGCGCCATTTCGACATGTCGAAGATGGTCTGGGTCAACGCCAGTGAACCACTTGTGGCATCGCTGTTCTTATCGCGACTGTCACGGTAGCCATTGGTGTGGGTATAACCCGCACTTAACCCCAACTGTGGCAGTAAGGGGCTGCGCGCTTCGTTGATTTTTTCGAATGCGGCGTCACGGTCAGCGGCGGTTTTGCGCAGATCCGGGTTACTTTCCCTGGCCTGTTTGTAGACCTGCAGCAGGTTCTCTGCCTGGCTCATTGCACTGAAGCCGCTCAGGCTCAGTCCGATAAGAAGGGGGAGCAGTTTCTTCATTTGCATTCCTTGTTGTGCAGCAATATTGCTATGTAGTTAGCGCTGACGATAGACGAAATAGTTGCCGATTCTAACAGAGTCTGTTGTACGCATAAGGTGGCGGAATGTGCCATCTTGCGTAACTTTTACCTTTCAGGCCGCCTGTTTACCTTAGTTCAACTGGCTGCGTACGTCACACCTGATATCATGGCTCACAATCTATCATAAAGCCGCGGAAGATTATCCCGCCGTTTCTGTCATCAAAACTGTTTATTTTATCGGCATACTCACGCAGGAGAATTCGCTTATGAGCCACTCGCAGCCATCGCCCGTTACTCTCGATAAAAATGATGTAGAAATTATTGCACGTGAGACACTTTACCGTGGTTTTTTTTCACTCAATTTATATCGCTTTCGTCACCGTTTATTCAACGGCGATATGAGCCCGGAGATTAAGCGCGAAATTTTCGAGCGTGGGCACGCGGCGGTGCTGCTGCCTTATGACCCGGTGCGTGACGAAGTGGTGCTGATTGAACAACTGCGCATCGCTGCGGTCGATACCAGTAGCTCGCCCTGGCTACTGGAAATGGTGGCGGGTATGATCGAAACCGGCGAAAGCGTTGAAGACGTGTGCCGCCGCGAAGCGCAGGAAGAAGCCGGCGTGACGGTCGGGCGCTGCAAGCCGGTGCTGAGTTATCTGGCGAGCCCAGGCGGCACCAGCGAGCGCTTGTCGATCATGGTCGGCGAGGTGGACGCCACCACGGCGGAAGGTATCCATGGACTGGAAGAAGAGCATGAAGATATCCGTGTCCATGTGGTCAGCCGCGAACAGGCTTACCGCTGGGTTGAAGAGGGCGCGATTGATAACGCGGCATCAGTGATTGCATTGCAGTGGCTGGCGTTGCACCATGAATCGTTGAGAAAAGAGTGGGCCAACTAATGAAACAGCGCTATACCCCTGATTTCCCCGAAATGATGAGATTGTGCGAAACCAACTTCGCGCAATTGCGCCGCTTGTTGCCGCGCAACGATGAAGTGGGCGAAACGGTGACTTATCAGGTGAGTGGCGCCAGTTATCGTCTGACTATTGTTGAATCCACACGCTATACCTCGCTGGTGCAGATTGAGCAGACCGTCCCGGCGGTCAGCTACTGGAGCCTGCCTGCCATGACGGTGCGCCTGTATCATGACGCGATGGTTGCGGAAGTGTGTTCAAGTCAGCAGATCTATCGCTTTAAAGCGCGTTATGATTATCCCAACAAAAAGTTGCATCAACGCGACGAAAAGCATCAAATTAACCAGTTTCTTGCTGATTGGTTGCGCTACTGTTTGGCGCATGGAGCGATGGCGGTTCCGGTTTGTTAGACAGACTGAGATAACAAAGGACACCATTTGGAAAGCCTGTTTAAACCGACCGTGGCAAGTGGGGCCAGGGTCAGGATTCTGCAAATAACAGATACCCACCTTTTTGCCGGCGAAAATGAGACTTTGCTCGGCATCAATACCTATCGCAGCTATCACGCGGTGTTGGACGCCATTTTGGCGCAGCAGCGTGATTTTGATTTGGTCGTCGCCACCGGTGATTTGGCCCAGGATCATTCATTGGCTGCCTACCGGCATTTTGCCGAAGGTATTGCCCGTCTGCCGGCGCCTTGCGTCTGGTTGCCGGGTAACCATGACTTTCAGCCGGCGATGGTCGACGCATTGGCCGCCGCCGGTATCGCCCCGTCAAAGCAGGTGCTGGTGGGCGACCACTGGCAGGTATTGCTGCTGGACAGTCAGGTTTTCGGCGTGCCGCACGGCGAACTGAGCGAGTACCAGCTTGAGTGGATGGAGCGCTGCCTGCAGGCCTATCCCGAGCGCTATACCCTGATGCTGCTGCACCATCATCCGTTGCCTTCCGGCTGCACCTGGCTCGATCAGCACAGCCTGCGCAACCCACACATGCTGGGTGCGGTGCTGCTGCGCTACCCGAAAGTGAACACGCTGCTGTGCGGGCATATTCACCAGGAGCTGGATCTGGAGTGGCAGGGGCGTCGTCTGCTGGCGTCGCCCTCTACCTGCGTGCAGTTCAAACCGCACTGCACCAATTTTACCATCGACGATGTTTCGCCCGGCTGGCGCTATCTTGACTTGCTGCCGGACGGCCGTATCGAGACGCAGGTTTTCCGATTGGAAAACGACGACTTCCGCCCCGACATGGATTCGGATGGGTACTGATGCCTTCTACGCTGCTCTATCTGCACGGTTTTAACAGTTCGCCGTACTCGGCCAAAGCGACGTCCTTCAAGGCGTGGCTGGCCGAGCATCATCCGCATATCGAAATGTTGGTCCCTCAGCTGCCGGTTTTCCCGGCTGAAGCCGCCGAAATGATCGAGAATCTGGTGATGGAGCGTGCCGGGCAGACGATGGGCCTGGTTGGTTCCTCGCTGGGTGGCTACTACGCGACCTGGCTTTCGCAGTGTTTTTCACTGCCAGCGGTAGTGGTTAACCCTGCCGTGAAGCCGTTTGAGCTGCTGATTGACTACCTTGGCGAAAACGAGAACCCCTACACCGGCCAGCAATATGTGTTAGAGTCACGACACGTTTACGATCTGAAAACGATGCAGATCGATCCCTTGGAGTCACCGGATTTAATCTGGTTGCTGCAACAAACGGGCGATGAAATTCTCGATTATGGGCAAGCGGTGGCCTATTACACTGCGTGCCGTCAGACGGTGGAATCGGGTGGAAACCACGCTTTCGTCGGTTTCGAGCACTACTTCCCCCAGATTGTGGATTTTTTAGGGCTCAACGCTGTCTGAGCAGACGGTTCCGGCACCTTCCTTTAACCACGAAAAAATAATCAACGATGACTCAATCCAGCTATAACGCTGATGCCATTGAAGTACTCAGCGGTCTAGAACCAGTGCGCCGTCGTCCCGGCATGTATACCGACACGACGCGCCCCAATCACCTCGGCCAAGAGGTGATAGATAACAGTGTCGATGAAGCTTTGGCCGGTCACGCCAAGCGCATCGACGTGATTTTGCACGCCGATCAGTCACTGGAAGTGATCGACGACGGCCGCGGCATGCCGGTGGATATCCACCCTGAAGAAGGCGTACCTGCGGTTGAGTTGATCATGTGTCGTCTGCACGCCGGCGGTAAATTCTCCAATAAAAACTACCAGTTCTCCGGCGGTCTGCACGGCGTGGGGATCTCGGTGGTTAACGCCCTGTCGAAACGGGTGGAAGTCAACGTCAAGCGTGACGGTAACGTCTACAGCATTGCCTTCGAAAACGGCGACAAGGTACAGGAATTGGCGGTGACCGGCAGCTGCGGCAAGCGCAATACCGGCACCAGCATCCACTTCTGGCCTGACGAGCAGTTCTTCGACAGCCCGCGTTTCTCGGTATCGCGCCTCAGCCACCTGCTGAAGGCCAAAGCGGTGCTGTGCCCCGGCGTTGAAATTTACTTCATCGACAAGCTGAACAACACCGAGCAACGTTGGTGCTATCAGGACGGCCTGACCGATTACCTGATGGAAGCGGTCAACGGCTTGATCACCCTGCCGGAAGCGGCCTTTGTCGGTAACTTCTCCGGTGATACCGAAGCGGTGGACTGGGCGTTGCTGTGGCTGCCGGAAGGCGGTGAACTACTGACCGAAAGCTACGTCAACCTGATCCCGACCATGCAGGGCGGTACCCACGTCAACGGCCTGCGTCAGGGCCTGCTGGACGCGATGCGTGAGTTCTGCGAATTCCGCAATATTCTGCCGCGCGGCGTTAAGCTGTCCGCCGAAGATATCTGGGACCGCTGCGCCTATGTGTTGTCGGTCAAGATGCAGGATCCGCAGTTCGCCGGCCAGACCAAAGAACGTTTGTCTTCGCGCCAGTGCGCGGCCTTCGTTTCCGGCGTGGTGAAAGACGCCTTCAGCCTGTGGCTGAACCAGAACGTTCAGGCGGCGGAACAATTGGCCGAGTTGGCGATTTCCAGCGCCCAGCGGCGTTTGCGTGCCGCCAAAAAAGTGGTGCGCAAGAAGCTGACCAGCGGGCCGGCATTGCCGGGCAAACTGGCCGACTGTACGTCGCAGGATCTGAACATGACCGAACTGTTCCTGGTAGAAGGGGACTCGGCGGGCGGTTCAGCCAAGCAGGCGCGCGATCGCGAATATCAGGCGATCATGCCGCTGAAAGGCAAAATCCTCAACACCTGGGAAGTGTCTTCGGACGAAGTGCTGGCCTCGCAGGAAGTGCACGACATTTCCGTGGCGATCGGCATTGATCCGGACAGTGAAGACCTTAGCCAACTGCGTTACGGTAAAATCTGTATCCTGGCGGATGCGGACTCCGACGGTTTGCACATCGCCACGCTGCTGTGCGCGCTGTTCGTGCGTCACTTCCGTTCGCTGGTGAAGGGCGGCCACGTGTATGTGGCGATGCCGCCTCTGTACCGTATCGATCTGGGCAAAGAGGTGTACTACGCGCTGGACGAAGAAGAGAAAGCCGGCGTGCTGGAGCAGTTGAAGCGCAAAAAAGGCAAGCCTAACGTTCAGCGCTTTAAAGGGCTGGGCGAGATGAACCCATTGCAGCTGCGTGAAACCACGCTCGATCCGAATACCCGCCGTCTGGTGCAATTGACGGTGAGTGACGACGATGTGGATCAGACGCTGGCGATGATGGACATGCTGCTGGCCAAGAAGCGTTCAGAAGACCGCCGTAACTGGCTGCAGGACAAAGGCGATATGGCCGAGCTTTCTGTCTGACTGTCAGGCCCGGCTTCCCCGCCGGGCCTTCTTTCCGCAGGGGCGCTGCGTGCGGCACCCGACCACTCTGGGCGGCATGCATGAAAATCACCCTCGAAGAGTTACTGGCCTTTACCACCGTCGTTGACAGCGGCTCCATCACTGCCGCAGCCGAACAGCTCGGTCAGACCACCTCCGGCATCAGCCGCGCACTCAGCCGGTTGGAAAAAAAACTCGATACGACCCTGATGCGCCGCACCACGCGTCGACTGGAGCTGACCGAAGAAGGCCAGAATTTTCTCAGCCACGCGCGTGAGATTATCCATTCGGTGGAAAATGCCGAAGAGCAAATGGCGTTGCGCAGGTTGATCCCTGCCGGGAAACTGCGGGTCAACGCTGCCGCTCCGTTTATGGAACACGTGATCGTGCCGCTGGTGGCCGGCTTCCGGCAAAGCTATCCGCAGATTGAACTGGAACTGAATACCGATAACCTGATCATCGATCTACTGGAAAAGCGCACCGACATTGCCATTCGCATTGGCGCGCTGCGGGACTCGACCATTCATGCACGTCTGTTGGGCTCCAGCCGCTTGCGTATTCTCGCCAGCCCGGAATACCTCGCGCGTTATGGTACGCCGGGCAGCGTGGAAGCGCTGCGCGAGCACTGCCTGCTCGGGTTCACCCAGCCGGAGTCGCTCAACCTGTGGCCGTTGCGCTATCAGCAGGCGCAGCATTTTGCCATTACCCCGACAATCTCGGCTTCCAGCGGTGAAACCCTGCGTCAGTTGGCGTTACGGGGGGAAGGGATAGTGCAATTGGCGGATTTTATGACGCGAGACGATCAGCGTGCGGGGCGACTGATACCCTTGCTGGAACAGGAAACGCTGGATGTGCGCCAACCGATTAATGCGGTGTATTACCGCAATACCCAGTTGGCGGCGCGTATTACCTGTTTTCTGGACTACGTCAGTGCGCATATTGATGCGCAGACGCTGTAGAAAACGACTGGCTGTTCCCAACCGGTCTTACAGGGCGTTGCCTAGCACGTGAATGGTCACGCCCAGCACGCTGTCTTTGATGGTGTCACGATGACGGTGCATGTGAGCGATATCCAGATGCTTTTCCAGATGCGCCTGACTGGCCCATTTCTCCAGCATAAACACCGAGTCCGGCGACAGCTTCTGCCATGGCGCCTGGGTGTGGCTGTCGATCATCGGCGTGTATTCGCTACAGCCATCTTCTGCCAGTACCAGCGGGACCAGTTTCTCAATCGCCTTCAGAACCGTTTCACGGTGGCCCGGCTTGGTTTTGATTTCTGCAATTACGGTGATCATCATTACCTCATTGGTTGACGTGTATTCCCATCATACTTCAAGCCGCCTCTTTGTTGGCTGTCCGTATTTACCCCGGTCACGTACCGCTTGTACGCTCCCGCGGATGCGTTTGGTTGCCGCCTTGATGCAACTTGAATTATCTCGGGAATAGCCTATCAGTTAAGCAAAAATTTCGGTCAGATGCGCGCGATAACGTGCGATGTCGCTGTCGATATCCGGTTGTTTAATCACATCATTACAGATAAAGGTCGGCAGCGCTTCCATTCCCAGGAACTGATTGGCCTTATGGAAATGCAGATACACGCCGTCGACGCCGACGCCATGGAAGAACTGGTCCGGGTCGGTAAAGGCTTCCAGCGGGGCGTTCCAGGTCAGGCTCAGCATGTATTTCTTGCCCTGGATCAGGCCGCCGGAGCCGTACTTCTTGCCGGCGTCTGAGCGGGTACGACCGTCACTGGCGTACAGGCTGCCGTGCCCGGCGGTGAACACTTCATCGATGTATTTTTTCAGGATCCACGGCTCGCCCATCCACCAGCCCGGCATTTGATAAATCACCACGTCGGCCCACAGGTATTTTTGCACCTCGGCTTCGATGTCGTAACCGTCGTCGACGACGGTGACCTGCACCTGGTGCGGTACATCGCGCAGGAAGCTTTCCGCCACCTCGCTCAGGGTTTGATTGAGTTCGCCGTTGGAATGGCCAAACTGCTTTTTAGCATTGATAATCAGGATATTGCTCATTATTCACGGCTCCTGTCAGAATTAGAATGTGTGATGTTCTCCGCGCCGGGGGCGGGAAACATTTCGCTGAGAAGCAGTGTAATCGTTAGCAATACAAGTAAAAATGCGATCCAGCGCACAACAGTGTTGACTGTGAGTCAATAAATGCGCCACCGCATAGCGCTATTTTGCACAAAACTGCCTGATACACCGGCTTCGCCGGATGATTGCTGCGCCATCTGTGACAGCTACCCTGCTGATGGGTTACTATCGCAGGCAGAATCAACCCTTTGTCGTCCAGGGATTGCCAAGCCACGGTCTGAGGATAATTGAGTAATGAGTGATCTGACTCATGACGGTGTAGAGCGTTTACCGCTGCACACATTCACTGAAAACGCCTATCTGAACTATTCCATGTACGTCATCATGGATCGGGCGTTGCCGTACATCGGTGACGGTTTGAAGCCGGTACAACGCCGCATCATCTACGCCATGTCGGAACTGGGGCTGAGCAACAGCGCCAAATTCAAAAAATCCGCCCGTACCGTCGGTGATGTGCTGGGTAAATACCATCCGCACGGCGACAGCGCCTGTTATGAAGCTATGGTATTGATGGCGCAGCCATTCTCTTATCGCTATCCGCTGGTAGACGGCCAGGGGAACTGGGGTGCGCCGGACGATCCGAAATCCTTCGCCGCGATGCGTTATACCGAATCGCGGCTGTCCAAATATGCGGAAGTGTTGCTGGCCGAGCTGGGTCAGGGCACCGTTGACTGGGTGCCGAACTTTGACGGCACTATGCAAGAACCGAAGATGTTGCCGGCACGTCTGCCCAACATTCTGCTGAACGGCACCACCGGCATTGCCGTGGGCATGGCGACCGATATCCCTCCGCACAACGTGCGTGAAGTGGCCGCCGCTGCGGTGGAGCTGCTCGAGCGGCCGGGCGCTTCGCTTGAAGACCTGCTCGAGTTCGTGCAGGGGCCGGACTTCCCGACCGAAGCCGAGATCATCACGCCGCGCGACGAAATTCGCAAAATCTATCAAAATGGCCGCGGTTCAGTGCGTATGCGCGCCGTTTGGAAGAAAGAAGACGGCAGCGCGGTGATTACCGCCTTGCCGCACCAGGTTTCCGGCGCCAAGGTGCTGGAGCAGATTGCCAGCCAGATGCGCGCCAAAAAGCTGCCGATGGTTGAAGATCTGCGTGATGAATCCGATCACGAGAACCCAACGCGGCTGGTGATCGTGCCACGTTCCAACCGTATCGATTTGGAACAGGTGATGAACCACCTGTTTGCGACCACCGATCTGGAACGCAGCTACCGCATCAACATGAACATGATCGGTCTGGACAACCGCCCGCAGGTCAAGGGGCTGGTAGAAATCCTGACCGAGTGGCTGGCGTTCCGTCGCGATACGGTACGCCGTCGCCTGAACTACCGCCTGGAAAAAGTGCTGAAACGCCTGCACATCCTCGAAGGTTTGCTGGTGGCGTTCCTCAATATCGATGAAGTGATCAACATCATCCGTACAGAGGACGAACCCAAGCCGGTGCTGATGGCGCGTTTTGGTATTTCAGACACTCAGGCCGAAGCCATCCTCGAACTGAAACTTCGCCATTTGGCGAAGCTGGAAGAGTTCAAGATCCGCGGTGAGCAGGACGAACTGGCCAAAGAGCGCGATCAACTGCAGGCGCTGCTGGCCTCCGAGCGCAAGCTGAACACTCTGATCAAGAAAGAGATCCAGGCCGATGCATTGGCCTACGGCGACGATCGCCGCTCGCCGATTACCGAGCGTTCGGAAGCCAAGGCGATGAGTGAACACGACTTCGTGCCTTCTGAGCCGGTGACCATTGTGCTGTCTGAAATGGGCTGGGTGCGAAGCGCCAAGGGCCACGATATCGACCCAAGCGGCCTGAGCTACAAGGCGGGCGACAGCTTCCGCAGCGCGGCGCGCGGCAAAACCAACCAGCCGGTGGTGTTTATCGACTCCACCGGACGCAGCTACGCGCTTGATCCGCTGACGCTGCCTTCGGCACGCGGGCAGGGCGAGCCGCTGACCGGTAAGCTGACGCCTCCGCCGGGCGCCACCATTGAGCAGGTGCTGATGGCGGCGGACGACCAAAAACTGCTGATGGCTTCCGACGCCGGCTACGGCTTCGTTTGTACCTTCAACGATTTGGTGGCACGCAACCGTGCCGGCAAGGCGATGATTACTCTGCCGGACAACGCCAAAGCGCTGGCGCCGATGGAGATCCACGGCGACGACGATATGCTGCTGTCGATCACCGCAGCCGGTCGCATGCTGCTGTTCCCGGTTGCCGATCTGCCTCAGCTGTCGAAGGGCAAAGGTAACAAGATCGTCTCTATCCCGTCGGCGCAGGCCGCCTCCGGTGAAGACAAGCTGACATGGCTGTTCGTGTTGCCGCCGCAGACCTCTGTGACGCTGCATGTGGGTAAACGCAAGCTGACGCTGCGTCCGGAAGATTTGCAGAAGTTCCGTGCGGAGCGGGGCCGTAAAGGCACCTCACTGCCACGTGGCCTGCAGCGTATCGAGCGCGTAGAGATCGACGCGCCTGCACGAGCGCCGACGGGCGACAGCGAAGAGTAACCCTGAGGGAATAACAAGCGGGCGCAGCATATTGCGCCCGCTTTTTTTCACGCAACCGGCAATTATTTTCAAATAGTTAACATTTCTCTGCATAAAATTATTGTGCGTATCGCCGGCTGGCGGGAAAATAGCAAAAAAATGCAGGGCAGGTTTTCAGCCCCTGCAATCAAAGAATGAGTTTACCCAAAATAATTGGAGTTGCATCAAGGCGGCAAGGCCGTAAATCCCTGGGAGCTTAGTAAACTAAGTGACTGGGGTGCGCGGACGCAGCCAACACAGATGCAGCTTCAAGTATGAAGTGAAAAAGGGACCTGCGCAGCGTTTCAGGCTGTGTCGGCAGTGTGCTAATGAGGTTGTTATGTTATTAATTTTGCGTGCCATTCTTGCCACTCTGTATTGTATTTTGGTGTGCATCTTCGGTTCTATTTACTGTTTGTTCAGCCCGCGCGATCCTCGCCATGTGGCGACCTTCGGTCACCTGTTTGGCCGCCTTTCCGGGTTATTCGGTTTGAAGGTGGAAGTCCGCGTACCGGCCGATGCGGCCAAAAATGGCAACTGCATTTATATCGCTAACCACCAGAATAACTACGATATGGTGACCGCCGCCAAAGCGGTGCAGCCGCGTACCGTGACCGTGGGTAAAAAGAGCCTGCTGTGGGTACCGTTCTTTGGTCCACTGTATTGGCTGACCGGTAACCTGCTGATTGACCGTGATAACCGGGCCAAAGCGCACGGCACCATTGCACAGGTCGCCGAACAGTTTAAAAAACGCGACATTTCGATCTGGATGTTTCCTGAAGGCACCCGCAGCCGCGGGCGCGGGCTGATGCCGTTTAAAACTGGCGCATTCCATGCGGCAATCGCCGCCGGGGTGCCGATTGTGCCCATCTGCGTTTCCACCACCAGCGGTAAAATTAATCTTAACCGTTGGAATAATGGTCATGCGATCGTCGAAATGTTGGAGCCGGTCGATATCAGCGGCTACGGTAGAGAAAATGTGCGTGAGCTGGCGGCCCATTGCCATGAGCTGATGCTGGCGAAAATCGCCGAGCTGGATGCGGAAGTCGCCCAGCGCAATGCCGCCGGAAAATAATATTCCTACCGGCTTCAAAGAATGAACTTTTAAACGGCGCCAAATGCCGTTAACGCCGGGGCTCCTGCTAATCTGATTAACAGGGGCCCGGTCTTTGCACACGGTTTAGTCATTGCTTTTCATGGAGAAAATATGTCACTCAGTCGACGTCAGTTTATTCAGGCATCGGGCTTGGCGCTGTGCGCGGGAGCCGTGCCGCTGAGGGCTGAGGCGAGCGGAACGCAGACCCCGTTACCTGTCCCACCGTTGCTGGAATCCCGCCGTGGGCAACCGCTGTTTTTAACCTTACAGCGTGCCCACTGGGCATTTATGGATAACCGCAAGGCGTCGGTGTGGGGCATCAACGGCATGTACCTTGGGCCGACGGTGCGGGTTTACAACGGTGATGACGTAAAGCTGATTTACAGCAACCGCCTGCCGGAGCCGGTGGCGATGACCATCAGCGGCCTGCAAGTGCCGGGTACGTTGATGGGGGGCGCGCCGCGCATGATGTCTCCCAACGTTGACTGGTCGCCGGTGCTGCCGATCCGCCAGAATGCGGCCACCTGTTGGTATCACGCCAGCACCCCTAACCGCATGGCGCCGCATGTTTACAATGGCTTGACCGGGCTGTGGCTGGTCGAAGACGAGGTCAGCAAATCGCTGCCTTTGCCGAATCACTATGGCGTAGATGACTTCCCGCTAATCATTCAGGACAAGCGCCTCGATAACTTTGGCACGCCGGAATACGACCCGCCGTCGCAGGGGGGCTTTGTCGGCGATACGCTGTTGGTTAACGGCGTACAAAATCCTTATATCGAAGTCTCCCGCGGTTGGGTGCGCCTGCGCCTGCTTAATGCTTCCAACTCGCGTCGCTACATGCTGCAACTGAGTGACGGCCGACCGCTCAACGTGATCGCCAGCGATCAGGGCTTCTTGCCTGCGCCGGTCGCGGTACAGCAGCTTTCGCTGGCACCGGGCGAACGTCGTGAAGTGTTGATCGACATGTCAAAAGGCGATGAGGTGACGATCACCGCCGGCGAAGCGGCAGGCATTATGGATCGCCTGCGCGGCTTGTTTGAACCTTCGAGCATCCTGGTCTCTACCCAGGTGCTGACGCTGAAACCGACCGGGCTGTTGCCGTTGGTGACCGATAACCTGCCGATGCGCTTGTTGGCCGATCAACTGTTGGACGGCAGCGTCAGCCGCACCCGCGAGTTCCGTTTGGGCGACAGCCAGGCCGGGATCAACGGGGCGATCTGGGACATGAACCGCATCGATGTGCAAACTCAGCAGGGGAGTTGGGAGCGCTGGAATATCCATGCGGATACCCCGCAGGCGTTCCACATTCAGGGCGTACAGTTCCTGGTCAAGCGCGTTAACGGTGCGCAGCCAATGGCGGAAGATCGCGGTTGGAAAGACACGGTGTGGATCGACGGAGACGTTGAGCTGTTGGTTTACTTCAATCAGTCCACCTCAGAACATTTCCCGTTCCTCTACTACAGCCAGACGCTGGAAATGGCAGATCGCGGCAGCGCAGGCCAGTTTATGGTGCAGCCTGCACTCTAAACCCGCTGGGTACGGCGCTAAGCTGCCGTACCCAACATCGTCAGAAAGGCCTGCACCACCGGCGTCGCACTGTCGGCATGGTAAATGGCGTACAAATCCGCTGACGGTGCCTGCTGCAGCGGGCAAAAACGCACGCCGGGCCACGGAATGCGGCCGTAGCTGTCCGGCAACAGCGTGATGCCATAGCCTTCGGCCACCAGCGCCATCAGGGTTTGCGGTTCGTTGACCTGATAGGCGATATCCGGTTTGAACCCCTGCTGCAAACACAGGTTGTGCAGATATAGCCCCAGACTGGCCTCATGAGGCGGCAGCACGATGAATTTTTCATGCCGCAGTGCCGCCAGCGGCAGGCTTTCCGCCTGTGCCAGCGGGTGATCGAGCGGTAGCACCAGCGCAATGTTCTCCCGTGCCAGTAGTTGGCATGCCAGCCCCGGTAATATCTGTTCCCTGGCTTCTCGCCACACGCCGATATCAATATGACGTTTTTGCAGCGCCGTTATTTGCTGGCCGGGTGTCAGTTCGTTCAACGCCCACGTGACGTTGGCCGTTTGTTCGGTAAAGCGCTTCAGCGCCGGTATCAGCCCACCCCACACCGATGTGCCGACCATGCCAATCACCATATGGCCCGCTTCGCCACGCCCCAATTGCTGCACCTGATTGAGTGCATTACCCGCCTGATCCAATAGCATCTCGACGTTGTGAAACAAGGTTCGGCCCGCCAGCGTCAGCGCCATCGAGCGGGTGGTGCGTTTGAACAGCTCTACGCCCAGTTGGCTCTCCAGCTCTTTGATGTGTTTGCTGAGCGGGGGTTGGGAGATGTTCAGCCGCAGTGCGGCCTGGGTGAAGTTCATCTCTTCCGCCACCACGCGAAAATAGTGCAGCAGGCGGAAGTTAATCCGGCTGGGATCCGGCAGTTGCTGTGGCTGCTTTAGGTTGATGATGGCCTCCTGATGCGAGCAATTTATAGGTGAATGGAATAAATCAGCCGCCAATAATGTATTGGTCGCCGGTGCGCATCGCTCTCTACTATGGGGATTATTTCACCCTTCCACAGAAGAGAATACTATGTTTAATCAAGAAGATGCTTTTTCCTGTGCTGAAACTATCCGCGCCCGTCTGCCGGGCTTCCAACCGCGAGCGGCTTTGATTCTGGGCTCCGGCTTGGGGGCGTTGGCGGAGGTGATGACCGACACCCTGACCATCGACTACGCCGAACTGCCGGGTTTCCCGGTCAGCAGCGTGGTGGGGCATGCCGGCCAGTTGGTTGCCGGCTGGCTGGAAGGTGTTCCTGTCGTGTGCATGAAAGGGCGCGGTCATTACTACGAAGGGCGCGGTATGCAGGTGATGACCACCGCCGTGCGCACCTTCAAACTGTTGGGCTGCGAATTCCTGCTGGCGACCAACGCCGCCGGTTCGTTGCGCCAGTCGGTGCCGCCGGGCAGCCTGGTGGCCCTCACCGATCACATCAACTTTATGCCCGAGTCGCCGTTGGTTGGCGATAACGACGAGCGTTTCGGTCCGCGCTTTTTCAGCCTGGCCAATGCCTACGATCGCGATTTGCGTGCTCAACTGACGCAGGTGGCCCAGCGCGTGGGTATTCCGCTGGCGGAAGGGGTGTTTGCCGCTTACACCGGGCCCAATTTCGAAACCCCGGCTGAAATTCGCATGATGCAAACGCTGGGGTGCGACGTGGTCGGCATGTCCATCGTGCCGGAAGTGCTCTCTGCGCGCCATTGCGGGCTGAAAGTACTGGTGGTTTCGGCGATGACCAACTACGCCGAAGGGCTGTCCGATACGCCACTGTCCCACGAGCAAACGCTGAGCTGCGCGGCCCTGGCGGCAGAAGACTTTATGCGCCTGATCCGTGAGTTCTTCAAAACGCGGTAACGCTGCAAATTCCCCCGCGGCGAGGTGCAGGGGCCTGGCCGCGTGAATCATCGTTTTAATCAAAATAATAAGGTGATGGTGATGGCAATAAAAACGCGACTGAAGGTAATGGTTTTTCTGCAGTTTTTTATTTGGGGTGCCTGGCTGGTTACGCTGGGATCTTACATGATTAATACCCTGCATTTCAGCGGGTTGCAGGTGGGCATGGTGTACAGCGCCAAAGGCGTCGCGGCGCTGATTATGCCGGGGCTGGCGGGCATTCTTGCCGACCGCTGGATCAGGGCCAATTACCTGTACGCGCTCTGTCATCTGTTCGGTGCGCTTGCGCTGTATTGCGCCGCCCAGGTTGAGCAGCCGATGGTGATGTTCTGGGTCATGTTGTTCAACGCCATGGTGTATATGCCGACCATTTCGCTTTCCAACGCCATTGCCTATTTCTGCCTGGAAAAGCACGGTTACGACACGGTGAAAGATTTCCCCCCGGTGCGGGTGTACGGCACCCTGGGCTTTATTGTGGCGATGTGGCTAATCGGCTTTAGCCGAATTGAGCTGAGCAATATGCAGCTGTATCTGGCTTCTGCCATGTCACTGTTGCTGGCCTGCTATTCTCTGACGCTGCCGAATTGCCCGACCAGCAAAGTCGAAAAATCGAAAAGCTGGTTCAGCGTGCTGGGGCTGGACGCGTTGGTGCTGTTTCGCCAGCGGCGTATGGCGCTGTTTTTCCTGTTTGCCATGCTGTTGGGCGCGGCACTGCAGATCACCAACACCTTCGGCAATCCCTTCCTGCATGATTTCGCGAGCAACCCGCTGTATCAGGACAGCATAAGCGTCAGATACCCGGCGGTGCTGTTGTCGTTGTCACAAATCTCCGAGGTGTTCTTTATCCTCACCATTCCGTTCTTCCTGCGTCGATACGGCATCAAACAGGTGATGCTGATCAGCATGGCGGCCTGGACGCTGCGCTTCCTGTTCCTGGCCTATGGGACCCCGGTTGGTTTCGGCTTTGTGCTGCTGCTGCTGTCGATGATCGTTTACGGCTGTGCCTTTGATTTCTTTAATATCTCCGGGGCCATCTTCGTTGAGAAAGAGGCCGATAGCCGCATCCGCGCCAGTGCGCAGGGGCTATTCATGACCATGGTCAACGGTATCGGCGCGTATCTGGGGGCGATAGCCAGCGGCGAAGTGGTGGATTTCTTCACCCACGACGGCGTCAAAGATTGGCAGAGCATCTGGTTGATCTTCGCGCTGTATACGTTGGTGCTGGGGATCATTTTTGCGCTGACCTTCAACTATCAGCACCGGCCGGAAGAATATGTCGGGCCGGTAGAGCGAGCGCATTAGAAAAAGAAGAGGGGCGCGCAAACCGCGCCCATTAGGCGTCAAACGTCGGGGAAACGCTGTTGCAGCTGTTGCCAGTCTGGCCCGTCGCTTGCACCTTGGGTTGTTACCACGCAGGCGGCCACGCGGTTAGCCAGATCGACCGCTTGCGGCAATGGCCAACCGGCGGAGAGCCCGGCCAGCAGGCCGGCGCAGTGGGCGTCGCCCGCACCCAGAGTGTCGACGACGTTCACCGGATAGGCCGCTATCTGGAGCGGCGGGGTGTCGCCACGGCAAATCCAGACGCCATCGCAATCCAACCGACAGATCAGCGTGATATTGTGCGCGGCAGCAAACTGCTGGGCCAGAGTGAGCGCATCGCCTGCGCCGCAGAGCGTGCCCACTTCATTTCGGTTCAGCGTCAGCAGGGTGTGGCTGTCGCTGAGCATGGCAAAGAAATCTTCATCCAATTGAGCGATGCCCGGACCGGGATCAATCAGCCGCCACTGGTCAAACGGCAAGCGTGTTAACCATTCACGTACCGCCTCGCCGCTTTCTCCGGCCAACTGCTCGCCGCTGATGTAAATCAGCGTGTCTTCGCTCAGGGGCAGCGTGCCCAACTGGGCTTTATTCCACTGGGTTTCGCAGCCGGGCTCGATCACCGACAGCGACTCGCCGCTGGGTTGCATCTGTGTCAGACGGCGGCCGTTGTCCATCTGGCCATGGCGCAGCAGCACCTGCAGGCCTAAACTTTCCATCTCGGCTTCAATCGCCGCGCCCCATATTCCATTGCCGACCGGCATACCGTTGAGCACCGGGACCTGCAGGCGCTTGAGCGCCCGCGCAACATTAAACGCGCAGCCACCTATTTTTTGCTCCTGCGTCAGCGTCACCTCAACGATCGCGCTGCCCAGGGCCAGAATCGGTTTTACTGCTAAAAACTCACTCATTGATCTCCTCCGCTGTCGGCCGGTGGGCCGAACAGAATGCGCTATGATGACCGCGCAGGCGCGTGGAGTCGAGAGGGAAGCCCGAGATGCTGTGGTGAAGGCGTGAAATAACCATGCTCTTTTTGTCACTAGTGCGTATAATCGCCGCCCGGCGATTAATTAACCTGTGAAAGAGCACCAGAATGAGCACTACCAGCCTGATCCAACCCGATCGTGAATTGTTTTCCTATAAGCCTTATTGGGCCGAATGTTATGGCACCGCGCCATTTTTACCGATGTCGCGCGAAGAGATGGATCAACTGGGCTGGGATAGCTGCGATGTGATCATTATCAGTGGTGACGCCTATGTCGACCACCCGAGTTTTGGTATGGCGATCATCGGCCGCATGTTGGAAGCGCAGGGCTTCCGCGTCGGCATCATTGCGCAGCCGGACTGGAGCAATAAAGAAGATTTCATGCGGTTGGGCAAACCGAACCTGTTCTTCGGCATCACCGCCGGCAACATGGACTCGATGATCAACCGTTATACCGCCGATCGAAAACTGCGTCACGATGATGCCTATACCGCCGGCAACGTGGGCGGCAAACGTCCGGATCGCGCGACGTTGGTTTACAGTCAACGTTGCAAAGAAGCCTATAAAGACGTGCCGATCGTGCTGGGCGGCATCGAAGCCAGCCTGCGTCGTATCGCTCACTACGATTACTGGTCTGATACCGTACGCCGTTCGGTGTTGGTGGACTCCAAAGCTGACATGCTGATTTACGGCAACGGCGAGCGTCCGCTGGTGGAAGTGGCGCACCGCCTGGCTGCGGGCGAGAAAATCAGTGAGATCCACGACATCCGCAACACCGCGGTGATGCGCAAGGGTGCGTTGCCGGGCTGGACCGGGGTGGATTCTACCCGTCTGGACAAGCCGGGCCGCATTGAGCCTATCCCGAACCCTTACGGCGACGATCTGCCGTGCGCCGACGGCGGTAAACCGGAGCCGGAGGCCAAACCGGTCACCGTGCGCGCCGCCAAGCCCAAGCCGTGGGAAAAAACCTACGTGTTGCTGCCGTCATTTGAAAAGGTGAAGGCCGACAAGGTCCTGTATGCGCACACTTCGCGCATTCTGCACCATGAAACCAACCCTGGCTGTGCCCGTGCGCTGATGCAGTCGCACGGCGACCGTTACGTGTGGATCAACCCACCGGCGATCCCGCTGACCACGCCGGAAATGGACAGCGTGTTTGCCCTGCCGTACCAGCGTATTCCGCACCCTTCCTACGGTAAGGAAACCATTCCTGCCTATGACATGATCCGCTTCTCGGTCAACATCATGCGCGGTTGCTATGGCGGCTGTTCATTCTGTTCGATCACCGAGCACGAAGGGCGCATCATCCAGAGCCGTTCGGAAGACTCCATTATTCGCGAGATCGAAGAAATTCGTGACAAAGTACCGGGCTTTACCGGTGTGATCTCCGATTTGGGCGGCCCGACCGCCAACATGTACATGCTGCGCTGTACCAACCCGCGCGCTGAGCAGACCTGCCGCCGCGCCTCGTGCGTGTACCCGGAAATCTGCACCTACATGGACACCAACCACGAACCGACCATCAAGCTGTATCGCCGTGCGCGCTCGCTGGAAGGCATCAAGAAGATCCTGATCGCCTCTGGCGTGCGTTACGATCTGGCGGTCGAAGATCCGCGCTATATCAAAGAGCTGGCTACCCACCACGTTGGCGGCTACCTGAAGATTGCGCCGGAACACACCGAAGAAGGCCCGCTGTCGAAAATGATGAAGCCGGGCATGGGCAGCTACGACCGGTTTAAACAGCTGTTTGACCATTACTCCAAGCTGGCGGGCAAAGAGCAGTATCTGATCCCGTATTTCATCTCCTCGCATCCGGGCACCCGCGATGAGGATATGGTGAATCTGGCGCTGTGGCTGAAGAAAAACCGTTTCCGTCTCGATCAGGTGCAGAACTTCTATCCGTCACCGATGGCAAACTCCACCACCATGTATTACAGCGGCAAGAACCCGTTGAGCAGAGTGGGTTATAAGAGTGAAGATGTGGTGATACCGAAAGGCGATCGTCAGCGTCGCCTGCACAAGGCGCTGTTGCGTTACCACGACCCGGCCAACTGGGCGATGATCCGTACCGCTCTGGAAGAAATGGGCATGAAGCACCTGATCGGCAGCCGTCGCGAGTGTCTGGTGCCGGCACCGAGCATTGACGAACAGCGCGAAGCCAAGCGCTTGCAGCGTCATACCCGCCCGGCGCTGACCAAGCACACCGACATCACCCGTCAGCGTACGCCGTCCAACAAGCCGCCGCGCAAGCCGATTCGTAACGGCAAGCCATAACGGCTCGGCACTGGCTTAAACGAAAAGGAGAACCCTCGGGTTCTCCTTTTTTGCTTTTGAAAATCAGAGCTGCTCGTAGGCCGCTTCTACCTTCATCAAGTGGCGCGGCGCCTGCGGGGCGGGATGATACTTGCGCACGTGCCAGTTAAAGGCTTCCGGTGACAGATTGTTAATCATCGAAATGGCTTGCTGGCGGTTGCTGGAGAAGGTCCGCAGCAGCGCACCGGTGCCGTTGACGTAGGCGATGATGGTGGCATAACGCAGCGTGACAGGATCGTCGATGCCTTTAAGCTGCTGTTTTTGCAACACGGCCAGATAGGCTGCGCCGAGGTCGATATTGGTATCCGGATCCAGCAGATCGTCGTCGTCCGGACAGCCACGTTTCCCTTTGTAGCGATAGGCGTCACAGCCGGCGGTGTCGGCTTTCAACTGCATCAATCCGATAGCATTGGAGCGGCTGATTGCCGCCGGGTTAAAACCGGACTCGACCTTGATCATCGCAGCGATCAGTTTTTGATCGACATCGTATTTATCCGCAGCATCCTCAATCGCGTCGTCAAAGGCATGAGCATCATAACTGGTACGCGGTTTTTTGCTGGAACAACCGGCCAGGATCAGCATCAGGCATATCACGCCTGCGCGCGACCAGTGTCGTAGGGTGGGTTTCATGGTGCTCCGTATTGTTTTTGCTGGGATAAAAGTCGGCATCATAGCATCTCCGTCAGTGCCTGTTCGACATACAGATAGCCAATTCCCATCACCTGCTGCGCGCGCGTGAGTTGGCCAAAGCCGATATGCGTGGCCTGAGTCTGAATCTGATCGTGACGATCGAAGGGGTTGAACCCGGTCTGGCTGATGATGGTCTCCAGCCAGGCCTGACCGAAGCCACAGCTACGGCCATAAAGATAAATACGGTTAATATTTAAGATGTTAAGGAAGTTATACAGGCTCAGGCCAATCGCTTGGGCGGCGCGTTGCACCAACACCTGCAACGCGGGGTCTCCCTGATGATAGCGGGCGATCAGCTCGGCGGTGGTGGGGGTTTTAAGCCTTTCGCCTTCGTGTTGCGCCCTGGGGGTGACTTTTAGCTGAATGCGCGCTTTTTTCTTCAGTGCCGACAGTGATGCAATGGTTTCCAGACAGCCGTAACGGCCGCAGGAGCACAGGCCACCATCGGGATCGACGATGGTGTGGCCAATCTGGCCGCTGCCGAACAGGCTGCCCCGGTAAATCTGCTGGTTGATCACGAACGACGAGCCGATGCCGTAATCGACGTTAATCACGCAGAAGTCCTGCGCGTTAGCGTTATTTTGCCACTTTTCTGCCAGCCCCAGCATCACGCAGTCGTTATCCAGCAGGACCTCGGTCTTCAGGCGCTCTTCCAGCAGGTATTTTATCTCCACCGGGCCTTCCCAGGGGGCCTGTGGCATGCGCTGCGACACCCCGGTGAGCGGGTTTACCTGGCCGTGGATCGACAGCGCTATTTTCAGCGGCATCCCCTGTTGTCGGCTGTGCAGATGATAGATCTGCACCATTTCCTGCAGCATCGCCTGTGGCGTGGTGGCAACGATCGGTTGCGGTGTGAAGACGCTGCACGGCGTGATCAGGCCATCCACCACGATGCTTTCAATCAGATAGGGCGACACGTTCAGGCACAGGATCCGTTGCTCAGAGGCAGCGATGCGGTAACTGCCGCCGCCCAAACCGCGGCGGTGCAAATTCTGCTGGTCGTGTTCAACCCGGCGTTCTTCCTGCAGCTCATCGAGAATTTTGCCGACGGCAGGAATAGACAGCTGTGAAAGCCGCGCCAGCGTCGATTTACTGGCCACCTTTTCCCGATACAGCAACGCGCACAGCACCCGTTTATTAAAATTGCGCACCCGTTGGTTATTCAACCCTTGCAATGCCATTCATTAAACCCCGTTTACTGTATTGCGTGATGGTAGCGCGTAAAGTAGCCGATTCTGTCATTTAGACTGCCTGAAAAGCAACCTTCAGTATTTTTAGTGAGGAAAACATGCACGGGACAGTCAAGGTTTGGCAAGAGCAGGTTGAATTACCCACTTACGGCACGGGCGAGCAGGATTCGCACCCGATGTTCCTGGAAAACCGCGTCTATCAGGGATCGTCCGGTGCGGTTTATCCCTATGGCGTTATTGACACCCTGAGTGGTGAAAAATCTCTGCGTTGCTATCAGGCGGTATATCTGGAAAACGACTACCTGCGCGTGATGCTGTTGCCGGAACTGGGCGGGCGTATTCATCGGGCTTACGACAAAGTGCAGCAGCGCGATTTTGTCTATCACAACGAGGTAGTGAAACCGGCGCTGGTGGGGTTATTGGGGCCGTGGATCTCAGGGGGGATCGAGTTCAACTGGCCGCAACACCACCGTCCGACCACCTATATGCCGGTGGACTGCCAGATCCAGCAGCACGATAACGGGGCGCAGACCGTCTGGCTGGGGGAGGTGGAGCCGATGCGCGGGCTGCAGGTGATGGCCGGTTTCACGCTGTATCCTGACCGCGCGCTGATTGAAATCAGCGCCAAGATTTTTAACCCTAACCCGACGCCGCGCCATTTCCTGTGGTGGGCCAACCCGGCGGTGAAAGGTGGAGACGATCACCAGAGCGTATTCCCGCCGGATGTGACCGCCGTTTTTGACCATGGCAAGCGCGATGTCTCTTCGTTCCCTATTGCCACCGGCACCTACTACAAGGTGGATTATTCGGCCGGTGTGGATATTTCGCGCTACAAGAATATCCCGGTACCGACGTCTTACATGGCGCATAAGTCGGACTATGACTTTGTAGGCGCTTACAGCCACGATGAGCAGGGCGGATTGTTGCACATCGCCGATCGCCATGTGTCGCCCGGCAAGAAACAGTGGAGCTGGGGCCACGGCGAATTTGGCCAGGCCTGGGATCGCAATCTGACCGACAATAACGGCCCTTACATTGAGCTGATGACCGGGGTTTACACCGATAACCAACCGGATTTCACCTGGCTCGACGCCTACGAAGAAAAATGCTTTGTGCAGAATTTCCTGCCCTACAACACCCTGGGCATGGTGCAGAACGCCAACACCCGTGCCGCACTAAAACTGGAAAGCGACGGGCGACAACTGGTGTGGGGATTGTATGCGGTCGCGCCGCTGGCGCAGCACCGGTTGGTGATCCGCAGCGATAGCGATCAGCAGCTGCTGCTCGACCGCCGCGTTGATCTCACCCCCGGTGCGGCGCTGCTGGAGACCATGACCGGCGATTTCTCCGGTCGCCTGACGATTGAATTGCAGGACGTCCAGGGCCGCAGCGTACTCAGCTATCGCCAGCATCAGGCGAGCGAAAGCACCGAGTTGCCGCAGCCCGCCAAAGCGCCACTGGCGGCAGAACAGATCGTCAGCGCCGATGAAGCCTGGTTTATCGGCCAGCATCTGGAGCAGTACCACCATGCCAGCCGTTCGGCGTTCGATTACTACCAGCGGGGCCTGACGCTGGATCCTCTTGATTACCGCTGCAATTTGGCTCTGGCCACGCTGGAATATAACCGCGCCAATTTCCAACGCGCGATTGCCTACGCGGATGACGCGCTGACACGAGCCCATAACCTTAACCGCAACCCACAGTGCGGGTTAGCCAGCCTGATTCGTGCCTGCGCTCAGGAACAATTGGGTAACGACGACGCGGCCTACGAGGATTTCTACCGCGCCATCTGGAGTGGTAACGGTAAACCGGGCGGTTTCTATGGTCTGGCGCGGGTCGCGGCGCGGCGCGGGGAGTATCAGCAGGCGCTGGCGTTTTGTGAAAGCAGCCTGAGTGTTAACGCCAGCCATTATCCGCTGATCGCCCTGAAAGCGCTGCTGTTGCAACGCCTGGGGAAAGGGGCACAGAGCCTGGACTATATCGATGACCAGCTTGTCGCCCGTCCGCTGCATTACAGCCTGTATTACCTGCGCTATGCGCAAACTCACGCCGAGGCCGATTTACAACGGCTGCGGTCGGTGACCGGTTGCCGTGGGATCAATGCGCTAAACATTGCCGGTCAACTCTGTGAATGGGGAGCCAAAGAGCAGGCGATTGAGTTACTGACGCTGTTGGACAGCCAGGAAACCTTGCCGCGCTATATGTTGGCCAGCCTGCGCAAAGGCGCGGTAAGTGACCGGGAATATCGGCAGTTGTTGGCGCAGGCGCGCGACGGCTTCGGCCACCAGGTGCGCTTCCCCAATACCCTGAATGAAGTGCAGATGCTAAGCCAACTGCAGGAGTGCGTTTTTGCACAGTATCTGTTGGCTTGTTTCCATTACAGCAAGCGCAACTACTCGCAGGCGGTAGCGCTGTGGCAGCAATGCGTGGAGCGGGAGCCGACGTTTGCCGACGCCTGGCGCAATCTGGGGATCTACGCCTTCAATAAACTCCAGCAGCATGACGTGGCGCTGGCGCATCTGCAGCAGGCCTTTGCTCTGCAACCTGATGACGCTCGGCTGCTGTTTGAACTGGATCAACTGAACAAACGCCTCGGTACTGCACCTGCTCAGCGGCTGGCGATGTTGGAGCAACATTTACCGGTAGTGGCCCGGCGTGACGACCTTACCGCCGAATTGCTGAGCCTTTACAACCAGTGCGATCGGTTGAGTGACGCGCAACGGATCCTGCAGCAGCGTGAGTTTCACCCGTGGGAAGGTGGTGAAGGCAAAGTCACCGGCCAGTATCTGATCAATCTGCAACGGTTGGCATTCCAGGCACTGCAACAGGGAGCGCCGCAGCAGGCGCAGCATTTGCTGCAGTCGGCGTTGCACTATCCGCAAAATCTGGGGGAAGGGCGTCTGGCTGGGCAAAGCGACAACGATATCTACTATTGGCTGGGTATCTGTGCTGCCCGGCAAGGCCAGCTCGAGGCAGCGGCCACCTGCTGGCAACAGGCCTGCGCGGGACACGGCGAACTGGCTGAAAGCCGCTACTACAACGACCAACCGGTGGATTATTTGTTCTATCGCGGCATGGCGCTCAAGCAACTGGGGCAGTCGGCACAGGCCGAACAGCAGTTCACCCAAATGCAGCAGTGGGCAAGCCAGCAGTCTGAGATGTTGCCTGGCGCCGATTTCTTTGCCGTTTCGCTGCCGGATTTGATGGCGTTGGACAATGACCTGCAACAGGCGCATCAACAGCACTGCCTGCTGGTGACGGCTTTGGCGCAGCTGGGGTTAGGGCAGTTAGCCGCAGCGCAGCAAACGTTAAGCGAGCTGCTGGCGATAAATCCTGCGCATGACAAAGCGCGTTTATTCACCGTGCTGGCCGAGACTTTAGCCAACTGATGCCCAAAAGGGGACCAATGTGACGAATAAACTGAACATGCCCTATGTCTGGACTATCTGCCTGGTCGCCGCTTGCGGTGGCCTGTTATTCGGCTACGACTGGGTGGTCATAGGCGGGGCCAAGCCTTTCTACGAGGCCTATTTTGGCATCACCGATCCCGCCCAGTCAGGCTGGGCGATGAGTTCGGCGCTGGTGGGCTGTATTTTCGGCGCGGTGATCTCGGGCCTGCTGTCGGATCGTTTTGGCCGCAAGCTGCCGCTGGCGATTGCCGCCTTGACCTTCGTGATCTCGGCCTGGGGCACCGCCGTGGCCACCAGTTTTGACGCCTTTATCATTTACCGCATTGTCGGCGGGGTCGGCATTGGCCTGGCTTCGGCGCTGTCGCCGGTGTATATCGCCGAAATCAGCCCGGCGGCACAGCGGGGTCGCTTCGTTGCGGTGAACCAATTGACCATTGTGATCGGGGTATTGGCAGCGCAGTTGATCAACCTGCTGATCGCCGATCCGGTGGCCGCCAATGCCGGTCAGGCGGAGTTGTTGGCCAGCTGGAACGGACAGGTTGGCTGGCGTTATATGTTTGGCGCCGAACTGGTACCGGCGCTGGCCTTCCTGCTGCTGATGCTGGCAGTGCCGGAGTCGCCGCGCTGGCTGGCGAAGGTCGGCCGCCACGAGCAGGCGCAGAAGGTCTTGCGACGCATCGGCAATGAAAGCTATGCGCAGCAAACGCTAAAGGAGATCCGTCAAACGCTGGACAAGGATAGCGGCAAGGTGCCGCTCAGTGCGCTGCTGCGCAGCGATGTACGGCCGGTGTTGGTGATAGGCATTGTGCTGGCGATATTTCAGCAGTGGTGCGGTATCAACGTGATCTTTAACTATGCGCAGGAGATCTTCGCGTCGGCAGGGTTCGATATTAACGATACGTTGAAGTCGATCGTCGCCACCGGGTTGATCAACCTGATCTTCACCTTGCTGGCTTTACCGCTGGTGGATCGCATTGGCCGACGCCGGCTGATGCTGATAGGTGCCTGTGGATTAACGGTGATCTACCTGCTGATGGCGGCGGCTTACGCCTATGGTTTGCTGGGGCTGCCGGTGTTGTTACTGGTGTTGGTCGCCATCGCTATCTATGCCGTCACGCTTGCCCCCGTTACCTGGGTACTGCTGTCTGAAATCTTCCCCAATCGCATTCGCGGAGCGGCCATGGCCGCCGGCACCTTTGCGCTGTGGGTGGCCTGTTTTGTTCTGACCTATAGCTTCCCGTTGCTGAATGCCGCATTAGGCGCAGCGGGCAGTTTCCTGTTGTATGGCGTCATTTGCCTGGCCGGTGCGGGGTTCATTTACGCCAGAGTGCCGGAAACCAAAGGCATTACTCTGGAAGCACTGGAAGAACAGCTCAGTGCAGCAGGTACGGATCGCGCCAGGGAGAAAAAGTTTACTTAACCCTGTTTAGTTTAATGCGTGATCCTGTGGCGGTAAGTAATCAGTTTGATCATTTAGTGTAATGAGTCTGTGCTCCGCCTGAGGGCGAACAGCGGTAAAGCCTTCAGGCGGGATAATAAAAATAGGCAGCAAGAGGTTAATGAACATTAACTGGAGAATAACGATGTTGCTAAAAAAAATAAAACACGTGCTGTTAGCCATTACCGGGGGCCTGATTATTTTCAGTGCAGGCGCACAGGCTAAAAACGACAAAACCGCCATCGGCGCTATTTATCTCGATACCCAGGGGTATTACGCCGGGGTCCGCTGGGGCGTGCAAGACGGCGCCGCCAAGGACAAAGGGAAAATTGAAATCATAGAAACCAATGCGCAGGGGGATGTTTCTAAAGAAAGTTCGTTTATCGATACCATGATTGCGCGCGACGTGAATGCCATCGTGCTTTCCGCCGTTTCGGTGAATGGCAGCGTGCGGGCCATCAAGCGTGCCAACGAAGCCAGCATTCCGGTGATTTGTTACAACACCTGCATTAATGAGAAAGGCGTAGATAAATATGTTTATGCCTATTTGGTCGGCGATCCCTACGAGTTTGGCAAAAAACTGGGTAATACCGCCGCCGATTACTTCATTGAAAAGAAAATAACCGAGCCTGCGATCGCCGTTATTAATTGCGAAGCCTTCGAAGTTTGCGTGCAACGGCGTAAAGGATTTGAAGAGGCGTTAAAAGCGAAAGTACCGGGCATGAAAATCGTCGCTAATCAGGAAGGCACCGTGCTGGACAAGGCGATATCGGTCGGCGAGAAACTGCTGATTTCCTCCGGGAAAGTCGATGCCATTTTCGGCGAATCCGGCGGCGCTACGCTCGGGGCGGTTAAAGCCGTGCGCAACCAGAACAAGGTCGGCCAAACGGTGGTATTCGGCTCGGACATGACCACCGAAATCGCGCAGGAACTGGTGAACCGTCAGGTACTGCAGGCGGTGGTGGATATCTCGGGCAAGAAAATGGGGGCGTTGGTCTTTACTCAGGCGATGAACGCCATCAACCAGCGGGCGGTCGGCCAAAAGGTGGTGCAGGTGCCGATCGATCTCTACGCCTCGTCGCAGAGCGCTACTGATTGGCTGACGACTCACAAAGACGGCTTACCTTAGAGCCTATTCCATTAGGCTATTTTATTTGTCCGTTTGGCCCTGGGCAGTGCTCAGAATCCCCACGTACTCTGTGTACGCTCCGGTTCTTCCGCGCTGTCCTTGTCCAAACTGCCTGCAACAATGACGCCTACTGGGATAGGCTCTTAGTGTCGGTGGCTTGCATGAGTGACAGAGCCTTAAACGAATTGGCGCAGCAACCGGTCGTGGCCCGCATTCAATCGGGGCATAAGCGTTACCCGGGGGTGGTGGCGCTGCAAGATGTGAATTTCACGCTGCGGCGTGGCGAGGTGCGCGCTCTGCTGGGGAAAAACGGCGCGGGCAAGTCCACCTTGATCCGCATGTTGACCGGCAGTGAGCGGCCGGACGCCGGGCAAGTGTTTATCGGCGATCGACTGTTGGAGGGGCCAGATGCGTTGTTGACGCGCCGGGCCGGTGAGCTTGGCGTGCGGGCCGTCTATCAGGAGCTAAGCCTGGTACAGGACATGAGCGTGGCGGAAAACCTGTGTTTGGGGGCCTGGCCGCAGCGCGCCGGCGTGATTGACGCACCAGGCATGCTGGCGCAGGCCCGGCACGCGTTGGCGCTGCTCGGGGTGGACATCGATCCTCAACAATGGGTTCGCGATCTCAGCCCGGCGCAGCAGCAGCTGGTGGAGATCGCCCGGGCCTGTCAGGGGGATCCCAAAGTGGTGATCCTCGACGAGCCAACCAGTTCGTTGGCCAACGCCGAGGCCGATCTGGTCGCGGCGGCAGTGATGCGCCTTTCCGCCGCCGGGATTGCAGTGGTGTATGTCAGCCACCGAATGAATGAGATCCGCCGACTGGCGTCGTCCTGCACCATTATGCGCGACGGCCGTGTGGCGGGTGACGTGGCGCTGGACAACACCTCAACTCAGCAAATTGTCGACCTGATGCTGGGCCATCAGGACCACCATACGCAAACCGTGACGGCCCCGAAGGGCGGGGACAAGGTTTTTGAAGTTAAACAATTATCGCTGCCGCCCAAATTGCATCAGGTCAGTTTCGAGCTGCGGCGGGGCGAAGTACTGGGTATTGCCGGGTTGTTGGGCGCAGGCCGCAGTGAATTGCTGAAAGCCATCGTTGGCCTGACGCCGTTCGTCGAAGGCGAGCTGATCCTCGACGGTGAAACGCTGATCTGCCCGAATTACGCCCAGATGCTCCAGCGCGGTATGGCCTACACGCCGGAAAACCGAAAGGCGGAGGGCATCATGCCGTTGCTGGGCGTGGATGAAAATACCGTGATGACAGACAGCCGTTCCGTCAGCCGCTTTGGCGTGCTGAATTGGCAGAAGATCAAACAGGCAACCTCGGCGATCGTCAGCCGGATGCGGGTGAAAACCGCAGAAACCGGCACGCCGATCATGACGCTTTCCGGCGGTAACCAGCAGAAGGTGGTGATCGGCCGTTGGGTTTACGCCAGAAGCCGGATCCTGTTGCTGGATGAGCCGACGCGCGGCGTGGATGTCGAAGCGAAAAATCAAATTTACCGTATTGCGCGTGAGCTGGCGGCAGAGGGTAAAAGTATCATTTTCGTATCGAGCGAAGTGGAGGAATTACCCCAGGTCTGCGACCGGATCTTGTTGTTGCAGCAGGGAACCATAGTGAAGGAATTTATCTCGCCCGTGGATGTTGAACAGCTGATGTCTGAAGTGCTGATGATCCAATAATTCTGCCCACATTCGAAGGCACCGGAGGTAATACAATGTCCACATTGGTACCGGAAGTAAAAATAACCCGAACCCGAAAATTATCGAAGCACGCCAATGAACTGGGCCTGCTGGCAATTATTGTCGTGCTTTACCTGGTATTTTCTATTTATGCCACCGGGTTTATTTCGCTGAATAACCAAATGAATATCTTACGCGATGCCGCCACCATCGGCATTGCCGCCTGGGCCATGACGCTGATTATTATTTCCGGGGAAATCGACGTTAGCGTAGGCCCGATGGTGGCGTTTATCTCGGTGATCCTGGCTTATTTGATGCAGTACGCGATCCCGCTGCCGTTCGCGTTGATCCTGGCCTTGTGCCTGGGGGCGGCGTTGGGCTCGGTCGCCGGGGTGTTGCGAGGCTGGTTTAACGTGCCCAGCTTTGTCGCCACATTGGGGCTTTGGAGCGCCCTGCGCGGGATGGGATTGTTTATGACCAACGCCTTGCCGGTGCCGATCGACGAAAATGACGTGCTGGACTGGCTGGGTGGGCAGGTACTGGGCCTGCCGGTTTCGGCGGTGATTATGCTGATCCTGTTCGTGGTTTTTCAGTTTATCAGCAAGAAAACCGCCTTTGGCCGCTCGGTGTACGCCATTGGCGGCAACGCCAGCGCCGCCCAGCTGTGCGGCATTAACGTCAAACGCATTCGTGTCCTGCTGTTTACCCTGGCCGGCCTGTTGGCGGCCGTCACCGGTATTCTGCTGGCGGCGCGCCTGGGCTCCGGTAATGCCGGTGCGGCCAGTGGCCTGGAGTTTGATGTGATTGCCGCCGTGGTGGTGGGAGGGACTGCCTTGTCCGGTGGGCGCGGTTCGATGCTCGGCACTCTGCTCGGCGTGCTGGTGATCACCCTGATTGGCAACGGTCTGGTCTTGCTGGGAATTAACTCCTTTTTCCAACAGGTGGTCAGAGGGGTGATTATCGTACTGGCGGTGCTGGCCAATATTATCGTGATGCAGAAGAACAATAAGCAATAGCCTCATATGCCACTAAAAATAACGCATTAAATCTGGAAGGAAAATATTATGGGAAAAATGTTGGCGGCTTATTTACCCGGAAATTCCACAGCAGAGCTGCGCGAGGTGGATATTCCGCAACCGGGTATTGGCCAGGTATTAATTAAAATGAAGTCGTCCGGTATTTGCGGCAGCGATATTCATTATATTTATCATCAGCACCGTGGCACGGCTGCCGCACCGGATCAGCCCTTGTACCGGGGATTTATTAACGGCCACGAACCTTGTGGGCAGATTGTCGCGTTGGGGGCCGGTTGCCGGCACTTTCGCGAGAGTGACCGCGTGCTGGTGTACCACATTTCCGGCTGCGGTTTTTGCAGCAACTGTCGCCGGGGCTATCCGATTTCCTGTACCGGCGTTGGCAAGGCTGCCTATGGCTGGCAACGGGATGGCGGCCACGCCGACTATCTGTTGGCGGAGGAAAAGGATCTGATCCATCTGCCGGATTCGCTCAGCTACGAAGACGGCGCTTTTATTTCCTGCGGCGTCGGCACGGCCTATGAAGGCATTGTGCGCGGCGAGGTGTCCGGCAGCGATCACGTGCTGGTCGTAGGGTTGGGCCCGGTCGGCATGATGGCGATGATGCTGGCGAAGGGGCGGGGGGCGAAAACGGTGATTGGCGTAGATGTCATACCGGAACGTCTGGCGACCGCGAAGCGGTTGGGACTGATGGATCACGGTTTTCTGACCGGCGAGGGGGTGACAGAGCGCATTCGCGAATTGACCGCGGGCGGCGCCAACGTCACCCTCGACTGTTCCGGTAACGCTAAAGGACGGCTGCTGGCGCTGCAGGCCTCCTCGGACTGGGGAAGGGTTGTCTACATCGGTGAAACCGGCAAGGTGGAATTTGAGGTCAGTGCAGACCTGATGCATCACCAACGACGAATTATCGGCTCCTGGGTCACCAGCCTGCACCATATGGAAAAATGTTGTACCGACCTGCACGACTGGAAAATGCATCCGCATCACGCGATTACCCACCGCTTTGCCCTCGAACAGGCTGCCGATGCTTATGCGCTGATGGCTTCCGGGCAGTGTGGCAAGGTGGTGATTAACTTCGCCGATTAACGCCAGGGGGCACTATGGCACTGTTTAGTTTGGATAACGGCTGCGTCTCGCTGGTGGTTTCCTCGTTGGGCGGCAGCGTGCTGAAATTCACCGCTTACACACCGGAGGGAGAGCTCCCTCTGCTGCGGCCTGCGGTAGTGAGTGACGCGACGTCGGCGCTGCAATCGGGATGTTTTCCTCTGGTCCCCTTCGGCAATCGGGTCAATCAAAACCGCTTCAGCTTCGAGCAGCAAGACTACCGGCTCAGCGCCAATACCGACTGGGATCGGCATTATCTGCATGGTGACGGCTGGCTGCAGGAATGGCAATGTGTTGAGCAAGGCGACGAAGTCCTTCACTTGCGCTATCAGCATGAGAATGGCCCTTATCGTTATCAGGTAGAACAATACTTTACCCTGCATCAGCACCAACTCAGCATCGAACTGGCGGTAGAGCACACCGGTGAAAAGCCGATGCCCTATGGGCTGGGCTGGCATCCGTACTTTCCGTTAACCGCGCATACCCGGGTACAGGCTTCCGCCGCGGCCTATTGGCGGGAGGCCGAAGACTGGCTGGCGGGCGAGCAGGCGGCGCTGAGCGAAGAAATGGATTTCAACCAGCCGGGGCCATTGCCGCGTCATTGGGTGAACAACGGCTTTAGCGGCTGGAACGGCGAGGCGGAGATCCAGTGGCCGGAGCAGGGAGCTCGGTTACGAATGAACACTCAGCCGGCCTGTCCGGTTTATTTCCTGTTCGTCTCGGATCCGGCGTTCGATCCGGGTTATCAATTCGACTTTTTCTGTCTGGAACCCATGTCCCACGCGGCCAACGGGCATAACATGGCTGACCTGGGCGGGCTGCGCCGCCTGGCTAAAGGGCAGCGGTTTAGCCAGACGATGTTGCTCAGTTATTCCGCGTTTTAAGCCCGAAAATTAAAATTCGGATCTCCTTCACAGAACCCATTCAAACTCTGCAACCGGTTACTGAAACCGGTTGCGGTTTTCTCGTTTTTGAAACCATACTCATTCTTCAACTGAATCATTTGTACCTATGCCTCCAGGAGAACGGATGAAAAAAATATTCTTATGCTGCGCCGCAGGAATGTCGACCAGCATGGTGGTGAATAAAATGAAAAAGTCTGCCGAACAGCAGGGGATTGAGGTTGATATTATCGCCGTCGGCCTGGAGGAATTTGAATCCACGTTGGCGAATTACCAATGTTGCCTGCTTGGGCCGCAGGTGAAATATAAGTTCGCCGATTTTAAAAAGATTGCCGACAGGGAAAATAAGCCGATAGCGGTAATAAACAGCATGGATTACGGCATGATGCGCGGCGATAAAATTCTCGCCGAAGCCTTACAGATGATCGCACAACACTGATCCCACCGGGCCGCCGGCATCAGGCCGTTTCCGCCGGTTTTCCCATCCTGTGACCATTGACTCAGCACCTCCCGAGGGTTGGACCATGAGTATCAGCCAGGCCGCATTCAATTTTATCGAAAACCGCATCAGCCCGATTGCCGGGAGATTATCGACTCAGCGACATATTATGGCGATCCGCGACGGTTTTATTTCCGCGATGCCCTTTATGATCGTCGGCTCATTCTTGCTGGTGTTTGCCTATCCGCCCTTTTCCGCCGACAGCAGTTGGGGCATTGCCCAATGGTGGCTGGGGGCGGCGGAAAAACATCAGGTCGCTATTCTCACCCCGTTTAATATGACGATGGGCATTATGTCCATCTATATCACCGCCGCCATTGCCTACAACCTGGCGCAGAGTTATAAGCTCGATCCCTTTATGGCGGCGATGCTGGCATTGATGTCTTTCTTGCTGGTGGCCGCGCCGCAAAGCGAAAAAATGCTGCCGACCGCCGCACTGGGCGGCGTGGGGATCTTCACCGCCATTTTGGTGGCGATATACACCACCGAACTGATCCGCTTCCTTAAGGCGCACAATATCGGCATCTCACTGCCGGAGCAGGTGCCGGCCAAGATCAAGCAGTCGTTCGATCTGCTGATCCCGATCCTGGCGGTGGTGATCACCCTGTATCCGCTGAGCCTGCTGGTGCAGCACCAGTTCAACCTGCTGTTGCCGCAGGCGATCATGGCGCTGTTCCAGCCTTTGATCTCCGCTGCGGATTCGCTGCCGGCGATCTTGCTGGCGGTGCTGATCGGCCATTTGCTGTGGTTTGCGGGTATCCACGGCGCGGTGATCGTTTCCGGCATGCTGCAGGCCTTCTGGCTCACCAACCTGGGGATTAACCAAGACGCGCTGGCCGCCAACCAACCGATGCCGCACATCTTTATGGAGGCCTTCTGGACCTTCTTTATCGTCATCGGCGGATCCGGCGCCACCTTTGGGCTGGTGCTGCTTTATCTGCGCAGCCGTTCGGCGCACCTGCGTTCGATCGGCAAGCTGAGCCTGGTGCCGAGTTGTTTCAACATCAACGAACCGGTGATCTTCGGCACGCCGATCGTGATGAACCCTACCTTCTTTATTCCGTTTATTACCGCGCCGATCGTCAATTCGATCATCGCCTACGCGGCGGTGAAGCTGGATCTGATCGGGCGGGTGATCTCGGTGGTGCCCTGGACCGCTCCGGCGCCGATTGGTGCCGCCTGGGCTACCGGTTGGGATTTCCGCGCCGCGCTGTTGGTGCTGCTGCTGGCGGCGGTTTCGGCGTTGATCTACTACCCATTCTTCAAAGTCTATGAGCAACAGCTGCTGGATCAGGAAGTGAGCGAAGCGGAGCAGATTGAACAGACACAAGGAGTCACCGAATGATGGACATGGAAACGGCGGTAATGGAGCTGATCATCAACGCCGGAGAGGCGCGCAGCTGCGCCATGCAGGCGCTGTATGCGGCGCGTAAGTACCAATGGGACCAGGTGGATATTCTGCTGGCGGAATCGCAACTGGCGGCGAAGCGCGCCCACGCCACCCAGACCGAGCTGATCGGTTTTGACGAGGGGGAGGGCAAGTTGCCGGTCAACCTGATTATGGTGCACGCGCAGGACCACATCATGAATGCCATGCTGGCGCGCGATCTGGTGGAGGAACTGGTGAGAATTTACCGATTACTGGAGCAAAACGGGGTGAAAAACCAATGAGCGTATTTCCGAAAGACTTTCTCTGGGGTGCCGCGACCGCGTCTTATCAGGTCGAGGGCGGCTATGATGCCGACGGCAAAGGCCTGTCCAACTGGGACCTGTTCTCTCACCTGCCAGGCACCACCTATCAGGGGACTAACGGCGACGTGGCGGTCGATCACTATCATCGCTTCCGTGAAGATGTGGCGCTGATGGCCGAGCTGGGTATGCAGACCTACCGATTCTCGATCTCCTGGCCACGGCTGCTGCCACAAGGCCGGGGAGAAGTGAACGAGGCCGGGATCCAATTCTACAGCGATCTGATCGACGAACTGCTCAAGCACAATATCAAACCGATGATCACCCTGTACCACTGGGATCTGCCGCAGGCGTTGCAGGACGCATTTGGTGGTTGGGAATCACGAGAGATCATCGATGCTTTTGATGAATATGCGCGTCTGTGTTACTCGCGGTTTGGCGACCGGGTCGAACTCTGGTCCACGTTCAATGAAACCATCGTATTTATCGGCATGGGCTATTTCACCGGGGCGCACCCACCCAAACTGACCGATCCGAAAAAGGGCATTCAGGCGTGTCACCATGTGTTCCTGGCCAACGCCCGAGCGGTAAAAAGCTTCCGTGAAATGAAGATCAACGGCCAGATCGGCTTCGTCAACGTACTGCAACCGAACGATCCGATCAGCGATTCACCGCAGGATCGCCGCGCCTGCGAAATAGCCGAAGGGATCTTCACCCACTGGCTGTACGATCCGGTGCTGAAGGGCGAATACCCGTCAGAGCTGCTGGCGATGGCGCAGCAGGCCTTTGGCGTGCCGCATTTCGCGCCGGGCGATGAGGCATTGCTGAAAGAGAATATCGTCGATTTTATCGGTCTGAATTACTACAAGCGTGAAATGGTCGCGCACAACGATGACGTGGACGGTTATACCATCAACACCAGCGGGCAGAAGGGCAGCGGGCGCGAGTTGGGCTTCAAGGGGTTGTTTAAACAGGTTCGCAATCCGAACGGCGTCTACACTGATTGGGATTGGGAGGTCTATCCGCAGGGGTTGACCGATGCCATTGGCCGTATCGTCAAACGCTACGGCAATATCCCAATCTACATTACCGAGAACGGGCTGGGAGCCAAGGATCCGATCGTCGAAGGTGAGGTGTGCGATCAACCACGTATTGATTATCTACGCGATCATATCCAGGCGATCGGCGCGGCGATCGAGCAGGGCGCGGATGTTCGTGGTTATTACCCGTGGTCGTTTATCGATCTGCTCTCCTGGCTCAACGGCTATCAGAAACAGTACGGCTTTGTGTATGTCGATCACGACAACAATCTGGCACGTAAGAAGAAGCAGAGCTTTGGCTGGTACCAGCGGGTGATCGCCACCAACGGCGAACGGTTGTAACTCGCTAAAGGGGTAAGTCTCAGTATGTCCCAGGCTGATAGGCAACACTTTAGCCTGGGTGGGTACTTACCCTCTTTTTCTGATCTGTCTGTCAATCATACCCTTCTCAAAATCCCCTCTTGCTATTCCATTTCGGCATACCCGTGTTGTGACTATTCATTACTCACCGCCTATAAAAACGCCATATAGTCAAATCATTGCCTTACCGTACCATCACAAACAGGAGGGGGAGATGAGCGATTTCCCACTTGAACCGCCACACAATTTTCCTCGCCGGCTGGCAGAGCCTAAGCATCTACTACAGTTCTTGGGGGAAACGGCCAAATCTGGGCGGATCGCCATTCACCCCTGCATCCCACTTTCTGCATGATGAGGGAACAAGCATGAGCATGAAAACGATAACGCTGGGCAGCAATTCATTCGACTACCAGGACAGCGGCAGCGGGGACACCACCCTGCTGTTGCTTTCCGGTTGGTGCCAGGATCACCGGCTTTTTAAACACCTAATACCGCTGCTGGCGCAACACTATCGCGTACTGAATATTGATTGGCGCGGGCACAATGCCGCACGCAGTTATGACGGCGATTTTGGTATGGATGATCTCACGGCCGATCTGGTTCTGTTTCTTGACCGGCTGGATGTTGAGCGCTTGATTCCGCTCTCTACATCCCATGGCGGCTGGGCCAACATCGCTTTAAGCCAGCAACTGGGCCCGTTGCGGGTACCGAAAACCATCGTGGTGGACTGGTTGATGACCGGAGCTTTTACCGATCTGCTGCAGAATTTACAGCAGAGCCAGCGGCCGGAAAGCTGGCAACAGGCGCGAGATGCCCTGTTTGCGGAATGGGTAGCCCATACGGATAACCAGGATGTGATCAACCATGTCCAACAGGAAATGTCCGGATTCGATCAGGAGATGTGGATCCGTTCTTGTCGGGAAATCGAGTTGGCCTATGGGCAATTTGGCTCTCCCCTGCAACGCCTGGAACAGCTCACCCCTGAGCGTCCGGTAATGCACCTCTATTCACAACCGCATAGCGCAGAGTATGACCAGTTGCAGCGCGAATTCGCCCAACGCCACCGCGGGTTCAATCCGGTAAAAATTGCGGGGGCGAGTCATTTCCCCACCCTGGAATCGCCGGACAAAGTGGTGATGGAAATCCGGTCATTTATTGGCTAGGCAACATCCCGCCGTAGCAACAGCGCTCCTAATGATGAGCAGATTCATAAGAATGTGCGTAGCCGTATTTATGTCGTTCGGCCTGTCTGCCGTGATTAAACCACCGACATTGTGCACGCCTGTTTTCCAGTGGGTAATCAGGAGGTAAAACATGAGCATGCAGGCCGATCGTAAGGTCATCACTGGCGGTCATATTATCACCATGGATGCAGAGTATGGGGAATTGCCCCAGGGGGCGCTGCTGATTGAAAATGGCCGGATCGCAGCGCTGGCGGAAAACGCAAAAGCGTTTAGTCATCTGGATGCCGAAGTGATCGATGCGCGTGGTGCGATCGTGTTGCCGGGTATGATCGACAGTCATCGCCACACCTGGATGTCGTTGTTTCGGGGGATCTCCGGCGATATGTCGTTGCCGGAATTTCTGGCAAATACGTTTTATGGGCTGGGGGCCTTGGTGACCGCCGAGGATTTGTCCGCTGCCACTCTGGTGGGGGCGCTCGAGGCCATAGACAGCGGGGTCACAACCATCCTCGACTGCTGTGACTGTGTGAATAGCCCGGATCATGCCGTCGCAGCGATCGAATCACTGCAACAATCCGGTATCCGTGGCGTGTATTCCTATGGATTTCAGGTTTATGATTTTCAGCCCGCCGGTTTTTCCAGCCATCAAGAACGCGTCAATTTTGCCGCTGAATTGCGCGAGCGTTATTTTAGCGACGATCAGGGTTTGTTGCGTATGGGGACCTTGCTCAGCGATTTTGGCACCGTGCCCTTTACGCAGACTGCGGCGGAGATCCGCATGGCGCAGCAGCAGGATATCCTGATTGCTTCTCATACCGGCGCACTACCGAATAGTCGGTTATTGAAAGGGTTACAGGAGCTTGACGATCATCAATTGCTGCAGCCCGGTCACCTGCATATTCACTGTTCCGGTCTGACCGATCCCGAATGGCGGCTGTTGGCTAAAACCGGCGCTAAAGTCAGCATCGCCCCCGAAACTGAAATGCAAATGGGCATGGGCTTTCCTCCCATCAGAGCCTGTCTGGATCACGGGATAGCCCCGGCGATCAGCACTGACATTGTCTGCGTGGGGTCTGGGGATCTGTTTTCGCAGATGCGGCTGGGGCTGCAAACCCAGCGCTGCCTGGATAACCATCAGCACCATATCCGTGGGGAAGTGGTTTCTGAACTTTCTCTCTCGGTGGGGGATGCGTTGCGTTGGGCGACCCACGGCAGCGCGGCTGCGCTGGGAATGGAGACAAGTATTGGTTCGCTGACGCCGGGAAAACAGGCCGATGTGATTATGCTTAAACATCAGCGGGCGATGGTGCCTTCTTCTTTCCCAAGGGCGAGTAGTGTGTTGCAGTCCCATGCCGCCGATGTAGATACGGTGATCATCAACGGCCAGACCCGCAAGCGGCATGGCGAACTGGTGGGACAGGATATGGCCGCCATCCGGCAACGTGCCGCTCAGACGCTGGCGCGTATTCAGCAGGCGGCGCTCGGGCGCGCAGAGATCACCGGAGCAGAAGCGGTTGCCTGGCTTAGGGAGGCGGAGCGGAGAGCGTCGGTAAATCTGGCGGAGGCCTATCGCCGATAAGCGTATTTTGGATGATGCTGCGCCCGACCGAAGCCGGGCGCAGGGAGATTACAGTGAGTCCGGATCCGGCCCCAGGCGGTTGCCGATATCCAGTTTGGCAATTTCGGCCAGTTCGTCTTTATCCAGTTTGAAGTCGAAGACTTCGAAGTTTTCACGAATGCGCGCTGGCGTGACCGATTTCGGGATCACGATCAGCCCGCTGTCCAGGTGCCAGCGCACCACGATTTGCGCCGGGGTTTTCTCGTATTTTTCCGCCAGGTTTTTGATCACCGGTTGGTCGAATACCCCTTCGCCACCCTGTGCCAGTGGGCTCCAGGATTCGGTCGCAATATGGTGGGTTGCGTTCCAGGCGCGTAGCTGACGCTGTTGCAGCAACGGGTGCAGCTCGATTTGGTTAATCACCGGTGCGACATTGGTTTCGTCCAGCAGGCGCTGCAGGTGCGGGGTGTGGAAATTGCATACCCCGATGCTTTTGACCAACCCCTGCTCGCGCAGTTTGATCAGCCCTCGCCAGGCGTCGACATATTGGTCCTGCTGCGGCCTTGGCCAGTGGATCAGATACAGATCGACGTAATCCAACTTGAGTTTTTCCAGGCTGGTTTCCAGCGCGCCTTGCGGGTCGCCCTGATCGTCGTTCCACAGTTTGGTGGTGATAAACAGCTCATCGCGTGGTATTGAGGTGGATTGCAGTGCTGCGCCAACCCCTTCCTCATTCTTGTAGATTGCAGCGGTATCGATCGAGCGATAGCCCACCTCCAGTGCTTTAAGCACCGCCTGGGTGGTTTCTGAAATACTCGCCTGCCAAACGCCGAGACCCAACTGCGGCATCAGATTACCATCGTGGAGTTTGATGATGGGTTGTTGCGTTGTCATGCGTATCTCCTTGTCAACGGATTGCCCAGTGCTGCATGCACCGGAAACGGCTATTAATAAATTCTAGTTGGCAAATTGGGGGAGTGCTGAGTTTGCTAACCAAATTCCAGCGCTGTCGGGATAGGGCGGCTACAGGTCATGTTTTCTCCCATGGGTTAATCAGATGAGGATCGGCAGCGCGAATAGCGCATTGAACTGCGCCCGATGAAGCGTCGGGCGCAGGAGAGAAGTTGAAACTAAAGCCTAGCAGGAAATAGGCGGTTTGCGATTAACGCGCCGCGTTATAAATGCGTTGGCTGACTTCGAGGGTGATGTCTTGATGCTCGCCAAGTGCTGTCATGCCGTGCTGATGCAGTTTATCAAGCAACGCCGGGATAGAGCTGCCGTCGAGCTGGTAATCCGCCATGCGGGTCGGTACGCCCATTTGTTCGAAGAAGGCACGAGTGGCGGCGATGGCACCGTCGATACGGCTGTCTTCACTGCCATCGCGCAGGCCCCAAACGCGGTCGGCGTACTGCAGCAGTTTTTCGCGTTTCTGCGCTTTTTTCTCGATCAGCAGCGCAGGCAGAACAATCGCCAGCGTCTGGGCATGATCCAAACCGTGCATGGCGGTCAATTCGTGGCCCAGCATATGGGTTGCCCAATCCTGCGGCACACCGGCGCCGATCAGACCGTTCAAGGCCATGGTTGCGCTCCACATCACGTTGGCGCGCACCGCATAGTTTTCCGGCTCGGACAGCGCGCGCGGGCCATCTTCCAGCAGCGTCAGCAGCAGGCCTTCGGCAAAGCGATCTTGCACCTTGGCGTCGACCGGATAGGTCAAATACTGCTCAATGGTGTGGACAAAGGCATCGACTACGCCATTGGCGATTTGGCGCGGCGGCAGAGAGTAGGTTACTACCGGATCCAGCACCGCGAACAGCGGTTGCACGTGTGGCGAGAAGAAATGCTGTTTGTCGCCGCTGCTTTTGCGGGTGATCACTGCGCCGCTGTTGGACTCAGAGCCGGTGGCCGGCAGTGTCAGTACGCAGCCCATTGGCACCGCGCCTTTGATTTCACTGCCCACGGTTTTCAGGATGTGCCATGGATCGGCATCCGCCTGATAGTGGGCCGCTGCGGCAATAAACTTGGTGCCATCAACCACGGAGCCGCCGCCGACCGCCAGCAGGAAATCGATATTCTCTGCGCGCACCACTTCGACCGCTTTCATCAGCGTTTCGTAGGTTGGGTTAGGCTCAATGCCGGAAAACTCCTGCACGTTGCGGCCCGCCAGTGCGGCATAAACCTGATCCAGCACGCCATTTTTCTTCACGCTGCCGCCACCGTAGGTGATCAGAATGCGTGCGTCGGCAGGGATCTGCTGTGCCAGGCCGGCGATTTGGTCTTGGCCGAACAGGATTTTGGTTGGGGTATGAAGAATAAAGTTTTGCATGGGTAATTTCTCTTCTGCATGTGGCAAGCGCCGCTGGCGCAAAATATCTGAGGTGTATTGTCAGTAACTTGGCTCAGCAGCACAATGCACATTCCTGCCCGAGTCTTGCCTATTCCTACAAAGCGTTGTAGAAAAATAGAGTTTTAAACTATTATTTATGCCGAATTATTCTTAATGTAAGAGGGTGTTTCCGTGAGCGAAATCGATGAACTGCGCGGCCGCATGGCGCGCCAGGCGGCCTGCTTTGCCGAGAGCAACGGTTACACGCCCTCGCCGGTGCCGCTGGTGAAAATTCTTTATGTCGATCGTCATTGCCCGCGCCAGCCGGTGATGTATGAGCCGGGTGTGGTGATCATTTTTCAGGGGCACAAGGTCGGCTACTGCGGTAATCGGGTTTTCCAGTATGACCCGCGCAATTATCTGTTGATGACGGTGCCACTGCCGTTTGAGTGCGAAACCTTCGCCAGCCCGGAATTGCCGCTGGTGGGGCTGTCGGTGAATATCGACAGCCAAATGCTGCAGGACCTGTTGATCGACATCGGCGATGACGACTACCTGGTGAAGCCGCGCAGAGAAAGCAGCGGGGTGAACCTGGCCGAGCTGTCGGAAGAACTGTTGTGCGCCACCGAACGCCTGCTGGATGTGATGGCCAAACCGCTGGATGCACGCGTACTGGGGCCGCAGATTGTACGTGAAATTCTCTACCACGTACTGCGCGGAGCCTGTGGCGCCTCATTGCAGGAATTGGTTAACCGCCATACCCACTTCAGCCAAATCGCCAAGGCGCTGCGGCGTATTGAGAACCAATATGCGGACAACCTCAACGTTGAGCAGTTGGCGGGGGAGGTGAATATGAGCATCTCGGCGTTTCACCATAACTTCAAGGCGGTGACCAACACCTCGCCGCTGCAATATGTGAAATCCTATCGCTTGCACAAGGCGCGTTTGCTGATGGTACACGACGGTTTGAAAGCCAGTACCGCGGCGATCCGTGTCGGCTACGAAAGCGCTTCGCAGTTCAGCCGCGAGTTCAAACGTTTCTTTGGCGTGACGCCGAGTGACGAAGTTGCCCGACTGCGCGAAAACCCTCCTTTAATGATGGAAGGTTAATCTCGCCGCCGGGCAGTGATTCAGCGCGTCAGCACAATTTTACCGAATGCTCCGCGATCGAGGTGATCGAGCGCCTGCGGCAATTGATCAAAGCGGTAGCGCTGGTCGATCACCGGCTGTAGGGCATTAACGTCCACCGCACGCACCAGATCTTCCAGTGCGCGGCGGTGGCCGACACCAATACCCTGAATGACCGGCGATTTCATCAGCAGCGGCCCTGCGGGAGCCGAAACTTCAAAGCCCTCCAGCGCCCCGATCACCGAGATACGCCCGTGCACCGCAACGGCGCGTACCGAATTACCGAGATTAGGGCCACCCACGGTGTCAATCACGTGGTCGATGCCGCGATCCTGGGTCAACTGGTACACCTTTTCTACCCAGTCCGCAGTCAGACGGTTAATGCCATGATCGGCACCCAAGGCTTTGGCTCGCGCCAGTTTTTCGTCGCTGCCGGAGGTTACATAGACCTCGGCACCCAGCATTTTGGCGATTTGCAGTCCGAACAGCGCCACGCCACCAGTGCCCTGTACCAGCACCGATTCTCCGGCGTGCAGCTGGCCCTGTTCCACCAGCGCGAACCAGGCGGTCAGTCCGGCACAGGGCAGGGTACTGGCCTGCGCATCGTCCAGCGAGGTGGGCGCAGCCGCCAACCAGTCTTCGTGCAGCACCACGTATTCCGCCAGCATGCCCTGATAAAAGCCGCCCAGAGTGCGGTAGGGTGGGATGCGCGCATTACCATAGGGTTTTTGCCGGCCATCGAGCCAGCCGGGGCTAAAGGTGGAAATCACCCGTTCACCGGGCTGAAAACGGGTGACGTCGGGCCCAATGGCGTCGACTTCACCGGCCATGTCGGAGGCTGGCGTGAAGGGCTGCGGCAGTTCTAGCCCCATGCCGGTTTCAATGACCAGTTTGTCGCGGTAATTGAGCGATACCGCATTCACTTTCACTCTGATCTGGTGCGGTCCCGGTTGCGGTATGACGCTTTCGTTCAGTTGCAGGTGTTGGCGCCCCAGGGCGTCCATTGTCCAGCGTTGCATTGTTTCGGCCATGATTGACTCCAAAGTCAGCGATAAATAGACCTGCTGATAATATCGTTGATAGAAGTTCGCCAGTGGCGATAAGATTTCCTTTGATTGTTTCTTTCAGGGCTACAAATCATGAGCGATCGATTGAACGGCATTTCGGTATTTGTCACCGCGGTGGAGGCAGGCAGTTTTGCGCTGGCGGCCAGCCGGCTACACCTTTCGCGTTCGGCGGTGGGGAAAACCATCGCCCGCCTGGAGCAACGGTTGGCCGTTCGCTTGTTTCATCGCACGACCCGCAGCCTGAGCCTGACCGACGACGGTGCGCTGTTTTACGAACGTTGTCTGCGGGCACTGGAAGAGATACGTACCGCAGAAATGCTGCTGGAGTCGGGGAAGCAGCAGGTTAACGGCAGGCTGAGGGTGTCGATGCCGGTGCTGTTTGGCCGCATGTGCATTGCGCCGCTGTTGACCAGTATGGCGCGTGAGCATCCTGGGCTGGAGCTGGAGCTGTCATTCAACGACCGCGTGGTGGATTTGATTGAGGACGGTTTTGACCTGGCGATCCGCAACGGTACACTGGTCAGTAGCAGTGGGTTGGTGGCACGGCGCGTTGGCGACCACCGTATGACATTGTGCGCGGCTCCGGAATATCTGTTGCGCAGCGGCGAACCCAAAACCCTCGAGCAGCTGGCACAACATGATGCGGTGACCTACATGCGCGCCGGCGTGGTTCTTAACTGGACGCTTCTGGATGCCTGCGGAAAAGAGCAGGAGGTGATACCGAAGAAAGGGTTACAGATGGATGACCTGCAGGCGATTGCGGATGCCACGGTAGCGGGGTTTGGCATAGCCTGGTTACCTTGCTGGCTAGTGCGCGAATCGTTGTTGAAAGGGGAATTGGTCAGGCTGATGCGCAATCGGCCCGGCATGTCATTCGACGTTCACGCGGTTTGGCCGCAAACGCCGCATTTGCCTTTGAAGGTTCGATTGGCGGTGGATACGCTGGTGAGCAAGCTGCCTCCCAGCCTGGCGTTGGTTGAAAAAGCGCTTTAAGGGCGACGATGGCCGCCCGTCCGGGTATCAGGAAGAGGCGGCGCGTTTTTTACGCCAGATAACCAGCATGCCGCCCACCAGGCCAACCAGCAGCAGCACCAACGGCAGGATCATCAGCCCGGTCATCACCTGGCTCTCATAGCGTTTAACCAAAGGGATCTGGCTGAAAGCGTAGCCGAGGCCGACCACTGCACCTACCCAAATCACCGCGCTTAGCCAGTTAAAGAACTGAAAACGGGTGCTGTTCAGGCCAGAAATCCCGGCCATGGTGGGCAGCAGGGTGCGAACAAAACCCAGAAAACGGCCGATGACCAGCGCCGTCAGGCCATGGCGGTTAAACAGGTTGTGTGCACGTTGGTGATACTGAGCGGGCAGTTGCAGCAACCAGCCTTTGACCAGATTGGTATGGCCCAACCAACGGCCCTGCAGGTAGCTCAGCCAGCAGCCCAGGCTGGCGGCGACGGTCAAAATGATCAGCGTCGGCACAAAGGCCATCACGCCTTTGGCGATCAGCGCGCCGGATAACAGCAGCAGGCTGTCGCCGGGTAAGAAGGAAGCTGGCAGTAGTCCGTTTTCTAAAAATAGAGTGGTGAAAAGCACCGCATAAACCACCCAAATTACGCTGGGATCGGCAAGGGCAATGAAGTCCTGCTGCCAAAGCGCATGAACAATCTCTCGTAATACATCCATTATTTATCCTGTTGCATACCGGTTGCGCCTGGCTTCAGGGTATCCAGGGCACAGTGTTGGCCGTATCTGACAGTTACCCGCCTAGTGTAACGCTAATAGCTTAAGCACACATTAAACAAGGCGAATAAAGTTGCCGATGCAAGCAGGCGTTCTGTTAGCGCGTATTGGCAATTCGGTCGAACCCGGCGGCGAGATCGGCGATCAGATCCTGCACATTTTCCAGGCCGATATGCAGGCGTACCAGAGTACCGGAGAAGTCTATGCCACCCGCTGGGCGAATGGCTTCCAGTTCTTCCGGTTGGTTAGCCAGGATCAAGGATTCAAAGCCGCCCCAGGAATAGGCCATGCTGAAGTGGCTGAAGTTATCCAGAAACTCGGCTAACTGCACGTCGCTCAGGCGCTGTTTCAGCACGAAAGAAAACAGGCCGTTGCAACCGTTGAAATCGCGCAGGTAAAACTCGTGGCCCTTGCAACCGGGCAGCGCCGGGTGATTGACCACTGCCACCTCTGGTCTCTGGGCCAGCCAATGGGCGACTTCGATGCTGCTCTGCTGGTGCTGCTTCAGGCGTACGCCCAGGGTGCGCAAACCGCGGCTGGCCATATAAGCGGTATCGGCGTCTACCATCTGGCCCATCAAATAAGAGTATTCACGCAGTTGGTCCCAACAGCGCTCGTTAGCCACGGCGGTGCCGAGCATGTAATCGGAATGGCCGATAATATATTTGGTGCCAGCCTGAATCGAAATGTCGATATCAAAATCCAGCGCCTTGAACAAGATGCCGGCCGCCCAGGTGTTATCGATCATGATCACCACTTCAGGTGCCACGGCGCGAATCGCCTGCACCATCGCCGGGATATCCTGGATCTCCATAGTGATCGAGCCGGGTGATTCAAGGAACACCACACGGGTATTGGGTTGAATCAGTCCGGCGATATCGGCGCCGATCAGCGGGTCGAAATAGGTGGTTTCCACATTCATGCGGCTCAGAATATGGGTACAAAAGTCCTGCGTCGGCTCATAGACGGAGCCGGTCATCAGCAGATGGTCGCCTGCGCCGACAAAGGACAGAATGGCGTTGGAGACCGCCGCCGCGCCGCAAGGATAGAGCACGCAGCCTGCGCCGCCCTCCAGCTCGACCATCGCATCCTGCAACGCGAAGTGGGTCAGGGTGCCGCGTCGGCCGTAAAACAGCTCGCCATGAGCACGTTTGGCGGTGGCCTCTTTTTTGGCCGCCACGGAGTCAAATACCAATGAAGAAGCGCGTTGGGTGACGGGGTTGACGGAGCCCTGGGTATAGCGCTTGCTGCGCCCGGCGCCAATCAGGGTAGTTTCGATGTTTTTAGACGTCATAGGAGCGGGCTCACCTTTGCTTGATCTTCACGGGCCATTTGCAATAGCCCTTACGTTAGCATGACGCTTTATAGCCATCCAGACGTTTTAACATCCAAATGTAGAAACGGCTATAATCTTCTGCTCAATCGTGCTCTCGCATGCCATCCTTCTGCCTGACGGCGATAACCAAGCGAGTTTATCGGTGAGACCGGGATGTAACAGTAAAATGCGACAAATCCCCTGTCTTTGTTGCAGCCCTGTGCGGTAAAAGTGACGAAATAGCCCTATAAAGGGTACATATAGGTTCGAACAGGCGGCGAATGGGTTCGCCAGGGAGCCATAAGTGCGCCGCAGGAGTAATTTTCCCGATTATTTGGTAAATAATAATGAGAACTACTATCAATCCCTGATTGGTTTGATATGATCGCACGCTGAATTATTCCTCAATTTTGATCGGTAACGGGTGGAGGCACAGCGTGAAAACGGCTGGCAAGAATTTAAATCAAGGATCGTTCGGTCAGGGCCGGGCGCAATGGGGCCAGGCGTTCGGCCGTGGTCTGTTAGCTTCAATGGTATTGGTGGCAGGTCTGGCCGGCAGTGCTCATGCGGCACCGGCGACTAATCCGGCCGTTACCGAAAGCGTGGCTCCGGCTGCCAGCGCGCCTGCCGCGGCAGCGCCTGAAACCCTCACTCCGGTCAACCCGCAACCGACCATCCAGCCGCCGGAAACCCGCGGTATGGACCTGTCCGTCTGGGGTATGTACCAGCATGCGGACATCGTGGTGAAAATCGTGATGATCGGCCTGGTGCTGGCGTCTATCGTCACCTGGACCATCCTGTTCTCCAAGGGCAGCGAACTGTTCCGCGCCAAGCGCCGTCTGCGCCGCGAACAGCTGGCGTTGGCCAACGTACGCTCGCTGGACGAAGCGTCCGAACTGGCGCAGAGCTTCTCGGACGAGAGCATCAGCTCCGTGTTGCTGAACGATGCGCAAAACGAACTGGAGCTGTCGGCGGCGTCCAACGACAACAACGGCATCAAGGAACGTACCGGTTTCCGTCTGGAGCGTCGCGTTGCGGGCTACAGCCGTAATATGGGACGCGGCAATGGCTTCCTGGCGACCATCGGTGCCATTTCGCCGTTTGTCGGTCTGTTCGGTACCGTTTGGGGCATCATGAACAGCTTTATCGGCATCGCACACTCACAAACCACCAACCTGGCCGTGGTTGCGCCCGGCATCGCAGAAGCGCTGCTGGCTACTGCGCTGGGCCTGGTCGCCGCTATTCCTGCGGTGGTGATTTATAACATCTTTGCCCGTGTGATCAGTGGTCACCGCGCTCAGGTTGGCGACGTAGCGGCACAGGTTCTACTGCTGCTGGGCCGTGATTTGGATCTGGCCGCCACGGCGGAAGCCAAACGTTCACAGCATTCACACCAACTGCGGGTGGGGTGAGTTATGGCGATGCGCTTAAATGAAGATCTGGACGACAGCGGCGAACTGCATGAAATCAACGTGACGCCGTTTATCGACGTCATGCTGGTGCTGTTGATCATCTTTATGGTGGCCGCGCCGCTGGCAACGGTAGATATCCGTGTCGATCTCCCGGCGTCCTCCGCCAAACCTCAGCCGCGTCCGGAAAAGCCGGTGTTCCTGTCGGTGAAAGCGGACAAACAGCTCTATGTTGGTGAGCAGGCGGTCAGTGCAGATCAACTGACGTCGGTGCTGGATCAACGGACGCAGGCGAACAAAGAGACCACCATCTTCTTCCAGGCGGATAAGAGTGTGGACTACGAAACGCTGATGAGCGTAATGGATACGCTGCGTAAAGCCGGCTACCTGAAAGTGGGGCTGGTGGGGATGGAAGGCACCGCCAAGTAGCGGGCTGGCATTACCCAGGATTAGAAGGGCGCTCAGGCGCCCTTTGAGGCCGTTGACAAAGTGCTCTGTTGTTTAATGGTAGGGGCGCTGCATGCTGCGCCCAATAGCATAATCAATGGGTTAAATCGGGTCGAACATGTTCGACCCCTACCGGTTTAGCCTTTCACAGGTTTGTCAGCAGTTTGAAAGGGCGCTCAGGCGCCCTTTTTTACGTCCAGAGTTCGAAAATATTCAGCCGCGAGCGTGCGCTGCAGCACGGGCGATTTGCTCATCGGTAGGACGTACGCCGGTGTAGAGGACAAACTGTTCCAGCGCCTGCAACGCAATCACTTCTGCCCCGGTAATCACCTGTTTGCCGTGCTCACGCCCGTAACGGACCAGCGGGGTTTCCGCAGGCAGTGCCACCACGTCGAAGACGATTTTCGCCGCATCGACAGTCGCGGGCGCGAAAGCCAATTGCTCCGCTTCTGCACCGCCGGCCATGCCGATTGGCGTTACGTTGATCACCATATCCACTTTTAGCTCATCGACTTGCGCCTGCCACTGATAGCCGTATGCACTTGCCAGAGCCTGTCCGGCCTGCGGGTTACGGGCGATGATATGGCCATTTTTAAAACCGGCGTCACGCAGTGCCGCGGTCACCGCTTTTGCCATACCGCCGCTGCCGCGCAGGGCAAAGGCGGTTTCTGTCGGGATTTGGTACTGGGCCAGCAATTTGGCGATGGCGATATAATCCGTGTTATAGGCCCGCAAAAAACCGGCGTCATTGACGATGGTATTGACCGATTCAATCGCCGTTGCGGAAGCGTCCAGCTCATCGAGGAAAGGGATGCAGCTCTCTTTGAACGGCATGGAAACCGCGCAACCACGGATGCCCAAAGCCCGTACGCCGCCCACTGCTGCCTGGATATCCTGGGTAGTGAACGCCTTGTAGATAAAGTTCAGATCCAGTTCCTGATACAGATAGTTATGAAAGCGAGTACCGAAGTTGCCAGGGCGACCGGCCAGCGACATGCACAGCTGGGTATCTTTGTTAATCTCACGGCTCATGCTGAGCTCCTTAAGCGGAAAAAGAAAAACCTCAAGTCAGGGCTGGCCGAGCAGCGCCTTCGAACCGGCGTGGCGCCAGTGGATATTGCCTGGCAGGTAAAGCGCGTTCTGTTCCAGGGGCCGCTCGTCAATCAGCGCGCTGACCATGTCGAAACTGTGTTGCGCCAGAGCACGACAGTCTTGGGCCACGGTGTCGATTTTCAGCGTCAGGCCATCGAACAGGTAGTGATCGTCGAAACTGCACAAATGCAGGTCGCTCTCCATCAACTGGTGCTGATTCAGGTAGCGCAACACCCCTTCCAGCAGACCACAGGCGGCGGTAAATAACGCTTTTGGCGGACGGCCCAACTGTGCGCACAGCTGGGCGAACATCTCATAGCCGGAGCTGGGGTGATAATTGCCGTTGATGATCCATTCCGGTTTACACGCCACGCCGGCGCGCTCAAGGCCGAGCTGAAAACCGGCCAATCGATCGCGGGTTGGCGAGATGCGCGGTTGCCCGCCAAGGAAATAGAACTCGTCAGGATGCTGGCGCGCGACGTTCTCCACCAGCGTAGCGGTCGAACTCAGCGAGTCGGTGATCACCAGTGGCAGTTCGGAGCCGGTAATCAAGCGGTCCATCTGCACTACCGGCAGGCTGGCGTTAATCTTTTGGTATTCCGCATCGTTGAGCTGGCTGGAGGCGACAATCAGGCCGTCGACCTGACGCTGCACCAGGCTGTTCACCGCCATCATTTCCTGCGCCGGGTTTTCGTCGGTACAGGCGATCAGCAACTGCAAACCGGCCTCGCGGCACAGGGTTTCCAGCTCGCGTGAAATCACCGCAAAACCGTAGTTGGTCATTTCCGGCACCACCAGCCCCAGAGTATGGCTGCGGGAGGAACGCAGCGAGCGGGCATGGAAGCTGGGCTGGTAATGGTGCTCGCCAGCCAGCGCCAAGATGCGATCGCGGGTATCGTCGGACACCCGATACTCCTTGCTGCGGCCATTAAGCACCAGGCTGGCGGTCGATTTCGACACGCCGGCCAGTGCGGCAATATCACTGATGGTTATGCGTTTATTTTTTTTCACTGACGGCATCTGAATTCATCGAAGGATGCGTCATTCTAGCATGCATGGCGTCAGCGACCAGTGCTCGAGCGCCAGCTGCGCTTTACCGCTCAGGTGTAGCAAGGGTTGTGGGCCGGGGAAGTAGCGCGAACTCATGGTCGCTTCGCCGTGATTGATAAAAATCTCCACGCTCGAACGGTCGAACAATATCTGCAGCTGAGTCAGCTCACCGCGCCAGTAACGGTGTTCCGGCTGCCCGCTGCGCAGGTTGTTGCGCGTCAGCCGCAGCACGGTGCCATCCCAATTCAGGGCCATCGCCCCGCCAAAGTCGGCGTTGAACGCGCCGTTTGGCGCCAGCAGCAGTTCCGCGCTGTCGGCAGGCCAGCAGGGCGCGTCGTCGGCGGTGCCCTGCCATTGGCGGTTTTCGCCCCTCAGCTGTTGCAGTTCACGTGCCGGACGTTGGCAGAGTCTGCCGTTATGCAACGACAGCTCCCGTGGGCAGGTCAGAATATGGATCCAGCCAGACTGCAGGGTCGGGTGGCAATCCTCGTCTTGCTCCGGCACGCCCATCCAGCCAACCAGTAGCCGGCGACCGTCTTCGGTCAGGGTGGTCTGCGGCGCGTAGAATTCAAACCCGGCATCCAGTTCGTGGAAATCCTGATGGTCGAAAGTGGCCTGTCGATAGTCCAGCCTGCCGGTGAAATACCCCGCCTGGTAAACATTGAGATAGCGTTCGGCCTCCGCCGCCAGGCCTTGCGGACAGCAGATAAGCACCTCGGCACCGTCCAGCGTAAACAGATCCGGGCATTCCCACATATAGCCGAAGTCACCGATGCCGTTCAGCTGTGAGCCGGCGATTTCACCCAGCAACTGCCAGTTGCGCAGCTCGGCGGAGCGCAGCAGTAAAACCTTACCGCGATCCTGCAGGTCACGGGCACCGAGCACCATGTACCAGTTGTCCTGATGGCGCCAGACCTTCGGATCGCGCACGTGGCCGCTATAACCCGGCGGCAGCGGCAATACAGGCCCGAGCTTGTCATAACCGCCGTGAGCATTTTCCTGCGCCAGGCATTGATAGGCGGTGCGCGAGCCGTCGGGATATTTTACGTTGCCGGTGTAGGCCAGCATGATTTTGCCGTCTGCCACTACCGCCGAGCCGGAATAACAGCCATGGCTGTCGTAGCAGGCTCCCGGCACCAGCGCCACTGGCTGGTGCTGCCAGTGGACCAGATCCGTCGACTGCCAGTGACCCCAGCATTTGTTGCGGTGATCGCAGCCCAGCGGGTTCCACTGATAGAACAGGTGGTAAACCCCGTTATGCTGAATAAAGCCGTTGGGATCGTTGAGCAGCCCGACGCTGGGGGCCAGGTGCCACGCCGGTCGGTGCGGATCGCGCAGCGCCTTGGGCATGCCGCTCATCATCGCCTGAACGGCCTGTTTCATCAGGTTTAGTTCTTCCATCATTCACTGTCCGTTTTGTATTTCAGCAACAACGAGAGGGTAAAGGCGCTACCAAAGGCGATCACCAGACCAATGATATAACTCACCAGCGAACTGGCCTGCACGATTGCCATTCCCGGAATGGCCGTGAGCCCGACGGCGTTCATGCCGACATGATTGGCCACCACCCAGGCTCCACCGAGCGCACCACCCGCCAGAGCCGCCAAAAACGGTTTCACAAAGCGCAGGTTGATGCCGAAAAGCGCCGCTTCGGTAATGCCAAGCATGGCGGAAAAGGCCGAAGGTACCGCAATGGCTTTGATTTTTGCGTCACGGGTTTTGAAATACACCGCCAGACAGGCGCCACCCTGGGCGATGTTGGCCATTGACCAGATCGGCAGCAGGAAGTTAACGCCGATATTCGGGTTACCGAGCAGTCCGGCTTCGACGGCGTGGAAGCTGTGGTGAATGCCGGTGATCACGATAGCGGAATAGAGGCCGCCGAACAGCAAGCCGGCAAACCAACCGGCGTGGGTAATCAACGTGCTGAGGACAAAGGAGATGCCGTCACCCAGTGCGCGCCCGGCGGGGCCGATAAACAGCATGGCGACGAAGCCGGAGATCACCACCGTCAGGAACGGCGTCAGGATCAAATCCAGCGCGTTGGGGATCACCTTACGCAGCTGTTTTTCCAGTACGCTCATAAACCACACCGTCAGCAGCACCGGGAATACCGTGCCCTGATAGCCGATCATGGCGATCTCCAGCCCGAAGAAATCCATGGTATGGAAACCACCGGCCACGCCCCAGGCGTTGGTCAGCGCCGGATGCGTCAGAATGCCGCCGAGCGTGGCACCCAGATAGGGGTTACCGCCGAACTCGCGCGCCGCGGTGAAACCGATCAGGATCGGTAAAATGATGAACGCTGCCGAACTGAACATGTCCAGCATCACGAACAGGGCGCTGTTGGCATCGGCCCAGCCGTAGGTTTTCACCATGCCGAGCAGGCCCATCAGCAGGCCGGAGGCGACGATGGCCGGAATGATCGGCACGAAGATATTCGACAGCAGGCGGGCGATGCGTTGCAGCGGATTAAGCTTTTTAGCGGCTATGTCGGCGGCTTCCGATTTACTGGATTCGCTGACGCCGGCCGCTTTGATAAATTCCGCGTGCACCTTGTTGACCAGACCGGTACCGAAAATCACCTGGATCTGCCCGGCGTTGCTAAAGCAGCCTTTCACCCCGTCCAGCTTGCCGATCGCCACTTTGTCTACCTTGCTGTCATCCACCAGCACCAGACGCAGGCGCGTGGCGCAGTGGGCGGCACTGGCGATATTTTCTTTACCGCCGAGCAGCGGCAATAGCGCGTTGGCGGTTGCGGTTATGTCCATGTTCACTCCCTTCATAAATAAAAATGCCGCCGCGGTTTTTCGCGGCGGAAATCAGTTCATCCGCGTCAGAAGAAGTACTTGAATCTGGCACGTACGCCATAGCGCTGATCGTTATTGGCGTTGGCTATCTTGTTCTCGGCATTGGCCTCCAGCATCGAAACGTAGGCGCCGAGGTACAAATTGAAATTCTTCATATTCATGATGTTAGGTATCTGATACGAAGTATGGATTGTGTGGATGTCATACTTGCCCGGTTCGCTGAGCGGGTTGCTGATATCGGCCGTCATTCCGGCAGTGTTGAACTCTTTGATATTGTTGTGAGCATAGATATAACCCACTTCAAAGCGGCGCCACAGCACGTTGACCCCGGCGGTAAAGTCCTGCTCGCCGGAGGCGTCAAGATAGGCAGTGCTCAGGTTGGCGACCACGCCGTTGTCCGGATGAGTGGCGGTGTTGTTCCAACTGAGGGTCATGCCATAGCCGTTGCGCTTGGATTGGTCGACGAATTGTCCCTGACCGTCATGGTAGCCATAGGCGTTGTTGACCACGTTGCTTTCCATCGCCACCGCCGCGCTGAGCCGATCTTTTTTCCAGGCGATCACCGGCCGCAGGTAGGCGACATTCTTTTTATTATCCAGGCTGTTGCCGTGATAAGCGTCGTCCTGAAACAGCGAAGTACCGTCTTCGACCAGCGTATTCAGCTCGAAGTAGAAGTCTCCGGCGTACTTGCTTAGCATCAGGTTACCGCCGCTGCTGCTACGACCGCGGCCTTCTTTCATCATGTAGATATAACCGAAGCCATCAGCATACAAATCGTTGGCGGTATTGCCGGAATACTGGATGAAGGTGTCCTGATTGAGCGGGAACATGTCGTAGGCTTCAAAGCGACCAATCTTGGTTTGCCAGTTCTTTTCGTTACCGAAGAAGAAGGCGGCATCGTCGAGGTTCATTTTGCCGGTCATGTCTGCCAGCGGTTGCACGCTGAAACCAGAAAAGTTGCCATCCGGGTTGCGGCGATAACCGTCCACGCCGACCAGTATGCGACCGTTGATATCCCACTTTTCTTTGTTACCGGGCTTCCAGTCCTTGTTGTCGCTGCCTTTCAACGACGTCAACTGGCCGCTGCGGCTGGCGCCGTCCAGGTTGAATTCGACGTCGCCGTACAGCTTGAGATCGGTTAAGCCGGTGAGCTTCAGGTTGCTGGCCGGTGCGGCGTGGGTTTCCAGCGTCGCGGTACGCTGCGCCACTTGTACGGTTTGCCGCTCGGTGTTGGCGGTACGCTGCTCCAACTGCTGAGCCTTGCGCTCCGCCGCCGTGGCGCGCGTTTCTGCCTGGCTCGCCCGTTGTTCGGCCTGCTGCAGCCGCTGTTCCAACGCATTGAGGCGCGCTTCGATGCTGTCGTTGGCGCCTGCCGCTGCGGCAGAGGTAGAGATGAGAAGCCCTGTAGTGATGGCCAGATAGCTAAGTTTTTTCATGATTTTCTATCATCCGGGAAGGTTGTTATTATTTTTTGCTAAATTGCTAAACCGGTTTTTCAGAATGAAAGATAGTGAGTTGCTGTGCGGCTGGCAATCAAGTTTGCTAACCCGATTCAGCTATTGTGATCGACTCCGCAAATTGTGCCTGAACTGGCAAGGGCGAATGTGGCCCCGATATTGTTTGCTTAATCTCGGGTCTTGTCGGGGCCGGTTTTACTGTGGGCGGCTCAGCGGCGAAGGAAGGCCCGGAGCTCGTCGGCATGCGGCAGCGCGGTCATCGCACCTTTGGCGGTAGTCGCCAATGCGCCGCAGGCCTGAGCCTGAGCGATCACCGCCGGCCATTGTTCCTCCTGCGGCAAAGCGCCGATCTGCGCCAGCGCCGCCAGCAGGCCGGCAACAAAAGCGTCGCCTGCACCGGTAGTATCGACAGGGGTGATTGTGGGGGCACGGAAATGCCGGATCTGCTTGCCGTCGTGTACGCATACGCCGTTGCCGCCCAGCGTCACCAGCAATAAACGCAGCGGGTAGCGTTGCATCATCCAGTCAATGGCACTCTCCAACTCACCGATATTGCTGATAAAACTCAGCTCTTCCAGCGAGATTTTCACCACGTCTGCCAGCAGCAGGGCCTTTTGCAAACAGGTGCGCAGCGCATCCGGTTGACGCCAGACCTCTTCACGAATGTTCGGGTCAAAGCTGACCCAGCCGCCGGCCGCCTTGATGTTCTCCATGGCGGCAAACGTGGTGCTGCGGCTGGGCTCCTGCGACAAGGCAATAGAGCAGACGTGCAGCCATTCATCGGCGTTGAATTCAGGCAGATCTTCAGGCTGCAGGAACAGGTCGGCACTGGGATTGACCATGAAAGTGAAGGAGCGCTCGCCCGACAAATCAAGGTCCACCACCACGGTGGAGGTGTGGTGACCGGGGTCCTGGAACATATGGCCAATATCCACCTGTTCTTCGCTCAGTACCTGTTGCAAGAAGGTGCCGAAACTGTCTTGGCCAACCCGGCCGATAAAGGCGCTGTCGCCGCCCAGGCGGGCAATGCCAACCGCCACATTGGCAGGCGCACCACCGGGACACTTAAGGTAACTGTTTGAGTTTTCAGGCACCAGGTCGACGACTGCATCACCCAGAACCCATACGCGATTAACCATGTTCAACCTCTGTTTTCACCCGTGTCAGATGGCGAGCTAAAATAGAAGAACCGGTTTAGCATTGCAACGAAAGAATCTGTCGCACCAGGCGAAAGGCAGCAGACTGCGAGGTGGCTATGACTTGATGGCGGAATAAGTTATATCGATTGTGAATAAGTAACGCATTGACAAATATAATTAAAAAATAGCATGGCAATTAATCGCGAATTTGATTTCTGGTGGGAGCTAATAAAGTGGTTAATCGTATTTGAAATAGGAAATTTCTTAAAGGTTGTAACCTGTTTAGCGTTAATGACTCGGTGATGAATAATTGCATTGTTTAGATGCAATTATTCATGAATATGAATGTCGATTAAAATGGATTTATAAATATAGTGATTAAAAACAATTTGTTAGCTGTTATTTTTGGCTTGGCTTAACAGCACCGGCATTAGCATTGCAGATCCTTCTTATTAAGCATTTTGTTACCCAGCGCCCATTACCGAGCAAAATTAAGTTGATCGTGAGCTATTCGTGCGCATAATGTTTGCGTTTATTTACAATTCTTATCTTTTATTTGTCTTTCGACAGGGAAAAAGTAATGCGCCACTCCGCTTACTCTTCGCTCGGCCTTGCTGTGCGCAAGGGCTGTATTCCATTTGGCTCCGTTGTCTTGCCGCTATTTATATTCAGCCAACCGTTGCTGGCGGCAACATCAAACAGCGAACAGCTGATCATACAGCAGCAGCGGCAAAAGGCGCTGGAGCAACAGCTGACCCCTCCGACGCCGGATGTGCGCTTGTCGCCACCTTCATCCAGTTTTGGACGTATTGCTTTCCCGCAGGAAAAACCCTGCTTCCCTATCGATCAGGTCGAATTGAGTGGCCAGGACAAACTCCCTCATTGGCTGCCGTTACAGCGCATCGCTAATCAGGCGCAGGGGCGCTGCCTGGGCGGGCAGGGCATTAACCTGTTGATGAGTACCCTGCAAAACCGGCTGGTGGATCACGGCTACATCACTACGCGCGTGCTGGCGCCGACGCAGGATCTGAAAAGCGGCAAGCTGCGGCTGGTGGTGGTGCCGGGTTACGTGCGGCAGGTGAAACTGACGCCTGACAGCGGCCATTACATTCAGCCTTACAGCAGCTTCCCGGCCCATGCGGGCAACCTGCTGGACCTGCGCGATATCGAACAGGGGCTGGAGAACCTGCAGCGCCTGCCGACGGTGCAGGCCAATATGGAAATCATCCCCGGCGAACAGCCCGGCGAAAGTGACATCGCCCTGAGCTGGAAGCAGGAACGCATGTGGCGTATTGGTGCCTCGCTGGATGATTCCGGCACCAAGAGTACCGGGCGCTATCAGGGTGGTTTAACGCTGTCGCTGGATAACCCGTTTTCGCTCAGCGATCTGTTCTATATCTCCGGCTCTACCGATCTGCAAAACCAGGGCGGCAAGGGATCGAAGAACATCACCGGGCACTATTCGGTACCGTTCGGTTACTGGATGGCCGGGGTTACCGCCAACAGCTATGACTACCACCAGACCATTGCCGGTCAGAATCAGGATTACCGCTACAGCGGCAAAAGCAAGAATCTGGATTTCCAACTCAGCCGGGTGCTGCACCGCAACGGCAGCCAGAAAACTACGCTGACCTATGACGTGCTGGCGCGCGAGTCCAGTAACTACATCAACGATACCGAAGTGGAAGTGCAGCGCCGACGCACCTCGGGCTGGCGCCTGGGGCTGCAGCACCGCCACTACATTCAACAAGCTACGCTGGACGCGGGTGTCAGCTATCAGCGCGGTACCCGTTGGTTCGGCGCATTGCCTGCGCCGGAAGAGACCTTTGGCGAGGCCACGGCGCTCAGCAAAATTGTGCAGCTTAACGCCCAGCTCGACGTGCCATTCAGCCTGTTCAGCCAGAATTTCCGCTACAACGTGCAATACCAGCGTCAGATCAGCGATACGCCGCTGACGCCGCAGGATCAGTTCGCTATCGGCAACCGTTGGACGGTGCGCGGCTTTGATGGCGAACGCACCCTGAACGCCAATCACGGCTGGTTCGTCCGTAACGATCTGGCCTGGCGCACACCGTTGCAGGGGCAAGAGTTGTACCTCGGCGCCGACTACGGCGAAGTGGGCGGTTACGGTTCCGACTATCTGGTTGGGCAGCACCTGGCCGGTGGCGTGGTGGGGCTGCGCGGCTACGCCTTCAAGGTCGGTTACGATCTGTTCGCCGGCGTGCCGTTCTCCAAACCCGAGGGGTTCAGCACCAGCCCGGTCACCCTGGGCTTTAACCTGAGCTGGAACTACTGAGGGCACGACCATGCGCATAGGCGAATACGATATCAGGGCGCCGTTGATCCTCGGCGGCGAAGACAGTGAGGCAGAAGCCTTTGGCGCGGCGGTATGGCTGTGGATGCATTCACCGATGCACCGCGACGCCCCGCTGCACACCCTGCCGACCCTGCTGCTGCCGATCATCAAGCGACAGCAATATGTGCTGGCGTCGCACCAGAATCAGCCGGTGTTTTTCCTCAGTTGGGCCTGGATGAATCAAGAGGCCGAGGCGCGGTATTTGACGCAGCCTGCGGTGAATATGCTGGAAAGTGACTGGAACAGTGGCGATCGTCTGTGGTTCTGCGACTGGATAGCGCCCTTTGGGCACACGCGAGAAATGCGCAATCTGATCGCTCGGGAAATCTTCCCGCACCTGTGCATGCGGGCGCTGTATCACCGCGGAGAGCAGCGCGGAAAGCGCGTGGTGAACTTTAAAGGCGCGCAGGTTAGCCATCAACAGGCGCAGCAATGGTGGGCGAGCCACCCGTTAGCCGTCGAGCCGTCAGAAATCCAATAAGGACATTGCCATGAACAAGAACCTGTATCGTATCGTTTTCAACAAAGCGCGTGGCATGCTGATGGTGGTGGCGGATATCGCCCGCTCCGGCCGTGCCGGGTCAGCCCGTTCGTCTGGTTTGGGGCATACCCTGAGCCAGTGCATAGGCAAGATGAACGCCGTCAGCTTTAGCCTGCTGATGGCGCTGGGGGCTATCCAACCGGTGCAGGCGGCGATTATTGCTGACGGCAATGCGCCGGGCGGCCAGCAGCCGACCATCGTCAACAGCGCTAACGGTACGCCACAGGTCAATATCCAGACGCCAAGCGCCGGTGGGGTTTCTCGCAATACCTATAGCCAGTTTGACGTCGACAAACAGGGTGCGATCCTCAACAACTCCCACAAAATGACTCAAACCCAGCAGGGCGGCTGGGTCGACGGTAACCCGTGGCTGGCGAAAGGCGAAGCCAAGGTGATCCTCAACGAGGTCAACTCCCGCGATCCCAGCCGTTTGAACGGTTATATCGAGGTTGCCGGGCAGCGTGCTCAGGTGGTGATCGCCAACCCGTCAGGCATTACCTGTAACGGTTGCGGCTTTATCAACGCCAACCGCGCCACCCTGACCACCGGGCAGGCGCAGATGAACAACGGTAACCTGACCGGCTTTAACGTCGAACGCGGTGAAGTGGTGGTTGAAGGCGCCGGTATGGACAGTTCGCGCCAGGATTACACCGAGATCATTGCACGTTCGACGAAGATTAATGCCGGACTGTGGGCGAACGATCTCAAAGTCACCACTGGTCGCAACAAGGTGGATGCTGCGCATCAACAGATCGACAAACAAAGCGACGAGCCGGCCACCCGTCCACAACTTGCGGTGGACGTGGCTAAGCTGGGCGGTATGTACGCCGGTAAGATCCGCATGATCGGCACCGAAACCGGCGTTGGGGTACGTAACGCCGGTAACATCGGTGCGCAGGCCGGCAGCGTGATAGTCACTGCCGATGGCCGTATTGAAAACAGCGGTAAAATTAGCAGCGGCGCTGATACGCAACTGGCCTCGAAGGGCGGCGTCAGCAACAGCGGTTCGCTGTTCGCGGCAGGCCATGCCGATGTCAGCAGCGACGGTGAGGTACAAAACAGCGGTTCTATTGCGGCCCGCAATAATGTGCGTATCCAGGCAGCCAGCCTGAACAGTGGCAAAGGCAGTACGCTGGCGGCCGGTGTGCAACAGGATGGTCGGCTTGGCGGCAGCGGCGAACTGGCGCTAACCACCAGTGGAAAACTGACTGCGCAGGGCCAAAATCTGGCAGCAGGCAACCTGCGTGCCAATGGGCAGGGCGTGGACATCAGCGGCAGCCGTACCGCGGCTACCCAGGTCACATTGGAAGCCGGGGCCGGCGATTTGTCCACGGCCAATGCGCAGGTTGAAGCCGCGCAACAGCTCACCGCCAGCAGCGGCAAGCGGTTCAATAATGACGGTGGCAAGCTGGCGGCGAATAAACTGGCGCTTAATGCGCATGACTTATCCAACCGCAAGGGGGAGATCACCCAGCTTGGCGAAGACAACCTCCGGTTGAACCCACAGGGCAAACTGGATAACGCCGGTGGCCGTATTGCCAGCAACGGCAATGACTTGACGTTGGAAGCGGGTCTGATCGACAACCAGGGCGGGCAAATCGTCCATGCCGGTAAAGGTGCGCTGGCGGTGAATACCGATCGCTTGCAGGGCGATGGTGGCAAGCTGCTGTCCAACGGCCAGCTCAGCATGCAGGGCGGCGACTACGTATTGGACGGCGGCACCACTTCGGCACAGCAGATCGCGTTGGATGCCGGCAGTCTGTCTAACCGCAACGGCCAACTGGTGCAGAGCGGCAAGGGTGAAATGCGCCTTAATGCCCGCGAGGGGATTGATAACCAGGGCGGCCAACTGGCGGCTAACGGCAACGTCGCGCTTAACGCCGCGCGGTTGAACAACCAGAGCGGCAAAGTGATTGCTGCGCAGGACGGCAGCCTGAAGGCGCAGGTCAGCGGCGCTCTCGATAACCGACAGGGGCAACTGGCGGCCAGCGGCCATACTCAGCTGCGGGCGGACAAGCTGGATAACCGCAAGGGGCTGGTTTCCGCCGCGACGGGCAATGCTGAGGTTACGGCGCGACAGGCGCTGGATAACCGCGGCGGCCGTATTGAGGCCAAACAGGCTCTGCAACTGACCGGTACCGGGCTGGAGAATCAGGCCGGGCAGGTCGTGGGCGGCGCGCTTTCGCTGGCGCTGGGCAAAGGGGCGCTGAACAACCAACAGGGCGTTATCGCCGCCAGCGGAGATCTGGGCCTGAGCAGCGGTGTGTTGAACAATGACGCTGGCCTGCTGCAATCCGCCGGCAATATGAATATTGACACCCAGGGCGCGGCGTTGAGCAACCGCCTGAGCGGTGAAACCGGCGGCATCCTCAGCCAGGGGACGTTGACGATCCACAGCGGCGCGCTGGACAACAGCCAAGGGATGCTGGTGGGTGCCGGGACGACCGATCTGTTCACCGCCCAGCTTGATAACAGCCAGGGCACTCTGGTCGGCAAGCAGAAGCTGAATATCGACAGCCTGGCACTGACCAACGACGGTGGACTGTTGCAGGCGGGCGGCGATGCGCGCATCGATACCCACGGTCAGGCGTTGAGCAATCGCGACAGCGGCAAGAATGGCGGTATCAGCAGCCTGGGCAAACTGACGATCGCCAGCGGTGCCGTGGATAACCAGGCCGGTTTTATCGCCAGTGCGGGTGACCTGCAGCTGCATGGCGAGCAACTGGATAATCGCCGCGGCACGCTGGCTTCAGAGAAGCAGCTGTCGGCCACCGCCAGGGTGATCAATAACCAGGGTGGGGCGATCAAGTCCGGTCAGGATATGACGCTGGATGCCAAAGAATTGCTGGATAACAGCAATCTTGGGGTGATTGGCGCAGGCAAAAAACTGCAGCTGGACAGCGCGCATTTGGTGAACAATCAGGGCACGCTGGTCAGCGCCGATGTGGCGAAGATTAACTTCGGCCTGCTGGAGAATCAGGGCGGCCAGTTGGCGGCACAGACGGCGCTGGAGCTGCACGGCAATAGCCTCAATAACAACGACGGTGGCCTGATCCAGAGTGGTGAGGGGTTAGATCTGACCGTTGAGCGGCTGACCAACGCCAACAGCGGCGACAAGGGCGGCATCACCAGCCAGGGGGCGATGAACCTCACTACCGGCGTGTTCGATAACGGCCAGGGCGTGGTGATTGCCGGCAAGGGCTTGCAGCTCGATGCCGAAGCGCTGCTGAACGGTGGCGGCAAACTGGTAGCACAGCAGGCATTGGTGCTGAATACCACCGGCGCAGGCGGCTTGAATAACCAGGGTGGATTGGTGCAATCGGGTGCGGATATGCATGTCGATACCCACGACCAGCTGCTGGATAACCAGAACGGTACCCTGCACAGCCTGGGTAAACTGCAGCTCAGCAGTGGCGACGTCAATAATCAGGGCGGAACGCTGGGGGCCAAAGGTGACTTTGCCCTGGCGGCGCTGAAATTGGACAACAGTAACGGCGGGCGGGTTATTGGCGAACAGGCGGTTCAACTCGCCAGCGCCGGTCTGGATAACCGCAACGGACAAATTCAGGCGGTCGGCAACCTGTTGCTGGACAGCGCGCAGGGGGTTATCGACAACGCCCTGGGGCTGATCCGCAGCGGCGCCACCGTGACGCTCAATGCCCTGCAGTTCATCAACGACGACACCAAGGCGGAAAATAAAGGGCTGGAAGGCCAAGCCGTGGCGTTGAACACCGGCTCGTTGAGCAACCGGGGCGGCAGCATTCTGGCTAACCAACAGCTGACTATCACCAACGGCGGTCAGTTGGATAACAGCGCTGGCCAACTGGCCGCCAGCGAAAACCTGCGGTTGCAGGGCGCGGCGCTTAACCTGCTGAACACCGGCGGTATCGTTAAAGCGGGCAAGCTGCTGGACATCAACGCAGCAGCGGTCGGCGGCGACGGGCAATTGCTGTCGCTGGGCGATATGAACCTGGTCAGCGCACAGGGCATCAATAACAGCGGTGAGATGATTGCCAACGGCAATTTCAATTTCACCACGCCGGGCGATGTGACCAACAGCGGCAAACTGCTGGCGGGTGCCAAGCTCGATCTGCGCGCCAATAATCTGTTCAATGCCGCCAGCGGCGAGATAAACGCCGGGCAGGACTGGCTGACGGTCAACGGTACCTTGAACAACTATGGTCTGATTGACGGCAAACATACGTTGATCCAGGCCAATACGCTGACCAACATTGGCACCGGCCGTATTTATGGCGATGCTATTGGCGTGCAAACCGTCACCTTTAACAACCTGGCGGAAAACGGCACCGCTGCCACGCTGGCCGGGCGCGAACGGGTGGATATCGGCACCCAAACGCTGAATAACTACGATCATGGGTTGATCTACAGCGGCGGGGACATGGCGATTGGCGGCCAGCTTGACGCCAACCACCTGGCCACTGGCCAGGCCGGCACCCTCAATAATCACAGTTCGACCCTTGAATCTGCGGGCAACATGGCTATTTCGGCCGGACAGATCAACAACGTCAACGACCGCTTTACTACCGAACTGGTCACCGTTTCCAACGGAAAAATTACCGAGTATCAGCAATCGGGCGACCCGGTACGCTGGATGGCCGGAGAACCGGGCGTTTTCGTTGACCGCAATTCATCAGACTCGCTGTTGAACCTGAATACCCCAGGGAAAACTGGGCATAACAACGACAGATTTACGCAATACGACTACAACCGCACGGTGCAGGAAACCCAGGTCAAGGAAAGCGATCCGGCCAAAATCATCGCGGGTGGCGATATGGCGATCAACGCCGGGCATCTGCTGAACGACAAGAGCCAGGTGATCGCGGGCGGCACGCTGGCGATTAATGCCGGCAGCGTGGATAACGTGGCGGTGCCGGGCCAGCGCCTGACCACCGACGTCGGCGAAGTGACCAGTTACTACCGCATCAAGAAGAAGGGCAAAGATAAGCAGGGGCACAATGCCACGGCCTATACGCCACCGACCACCATTCAGACCATTTCGCTGAAGCCGAGCCAGCTGATTGACCACGGACAGGTGGCAGGTAACCCAATCGCCATTGCCCCACTGACGCAGCAGGGCACCAATGCCACTATCGGCGCTGCCGGTGGGGTCAATGCGGTGGTCAGCGGCAGTGATATTTCCGCCGGCTTGCAGACCATTGGCAGCGGCGCTCTGCCGGTGATCCAGGCCGTAGCGTTGCAGCCGGGCCAGCAGTTCGAAGTCGCCAACAAGGTCAATAACCAGCAGGGCGACGCGGCGGACAGCGTGGTGCGCATTGTCGGGCCAGACACCCGTTTGCCGGACAACAGCCTGTTCAAGACCAATCCGGCGCCGGGCGGCCAGTATCTGGTGGAGACCGATCCGCGCTTCACCAACCAGAAAGCCTGGTTGGGCTCGGATTACATGATGGGTAAAGTGACCAATAATCCGGATAACGTGTTGAAGCGCCTGGGTGACGGTTACTACGAGCAGCGGCTGATCCGCGAACAGGTGATCAACCTGACCGGCCAGCGCTATCTGGACGGTTTCAACAACGACGAAGAGCAGTTTAAGGCGCTGATGGATCAGGGGCTGGCCTTCAGCCAGCAATATAACCTGAAGGTGGGCGTGGCGCTGACGGCTGAGCAGATGGGGTTGTTGACCCAAGATATCGTTTGGCTGGTGAACGCCAAAGTCACCTTGCCGGACGGCAGCCAGCAAAACGTCCTGGTACCGCAAGTGTATGCCCGCATGCAACCGGGCGATCTGGATGGCTCCGGTGCGCTGATTGCCGGGCGTAACGTCAATCTCAATCTGGGCGAAGGCCTGTTCAACAGCGGCCATATCGCCGGGCGTGAAGTGGTGAAACTGAGCGCCGCCAACATCACCAACGTGGCGGGCCAGATTCAGGGGGCCGACGTTGGCCTGACTGCCCGTACCGACATTAACAATATCGGTGGGGTGATCCAGGGCAACAACTCGCTGCTGGCCAGCGCCGGGCGTGATATCAACGCCATCAGCACTACCCGTACGGCGCAGAGCGTTAACGGTGCCAACAGCTTCGAACGCACCAACATCGACAGCGTGGCAGGCATGTACGTGCAGGGAGCCGACGGCAAGCTGATGCTGCAGGCCGGTCGCGACATCAAGTTGGATGCGGCGCAGGTGGTTAACAGCGGTGAGAATGGCCAAACCCTGCTGAGTGCCGGCCGCGATCTCACCCTGAATACGGTGACTACGGCCAGCCGCGACAACCTGATCTGGAATGGCGACAACAGCCTGAAACAGGGCAACAGCCAGCAGGTCGGCAGCGAAGTGGTGGGCAAAGGGGCCGTGACCCTCAATGCCGGGAACGATATTACTGCCCATGCGGCAACGGTTTCGGCCGGCGATGCGCTGAACCTCAATGCCGGCCATGACATCAATATTCTCAGCGGCGAGAACACTCTCGATCTGGACGAGCGACACAAGGTGACCGGCGGTAACGGCCTGATGTCGAAAACCACGACCACCACCCGCGACACTCTGGATCGCCAGACCGTACAGGGCACTACCCTGAGCGGCGACAGTATTAATGTATTGGCGGGCAATGATTTACGCGTTCAGGGCAGCAGCGTGGCCGGGACTCAGGACGTGAAACTGCTGGCAGGGAACGATCTTAGCATCACCGGCGCGACCGAAAGCAACAGCGAACTGCACCTCAAGCAGGAGAAAAAATCCGGCCTGATGAGCAGCGGGGGTATCGGCATCAGCTACGGCACCGAAAGCCTGAAAACCACGGATACCGCGCAGGGGCTGACCAATCAGGGCAGCACCGTCGGCAGCGTAAACGGCAACGTCACTCTGGGGGCCGGTAATAACCTGGCGGTGACCGGGTCCGAACTGGTGGCCGGCAAGGACATGGCGCTGAGCGGCAAGAATGTGTCGGTGACGCAGGCGCAGGATCAGAACAGCCAGACTCACAAGGTTGAACAGAAGAAATCCGGTCTGACACTGGCACTGTCCGGCACGGTCGGCAGTGCGCTGAACACTGCGGTAGAAACCTCGCAGCAGGCGAAATCCACCGACGACAGTCGCCTGGCGGCATTGCAGGGTACCAAGGCGGCGCTGAGCGGCGTACAGGCGGTGCAGGCGGCGCGTTTGGCGCAGGCGCAGGGCGCCGATCCGGCCAATAACAACATGGTGGGGATCAGCATTTCCTACGGTACCCAGTCTTCCACCTCTACTCAAAACAGCGGGCAGAGCACCGCGCAGGGCAGCAGCCTGACGGCGGGCAATAACCTGAGCATTACCGCCAGCGGCAACGGCGTGAAGGGCCAGGACGGCGACATCCTGGTGCAGGGCAGCCAGTTGCAGGCGGGCAAGGACGTCACCCTGAATGCCAACCGCGACGTGAACCTGCTTTCCGCCAAAAACACCCAGTATCTGGACGGTAAAAACGAGAGCCAGGGCGGCACGCTGGGCGTGGGTATCGGTGTTGGCTCCGGCGGTATTGGGCTGAGCGTTTCCGCCAGCGTCAACAAGGGCAAGGGTAACGAGAAGGGCAACGGCACCAGCCACACCGAAACCACGGTTAACGCCGGTAATCAGGTCAACATTACCAGCGGGCGCGATACCAACCTGATCGGCGCACAGGTCACCGGCGAATCGGTCAAGGCCGACGTGGGTCGCAATCTGCTGCTGGAAAGCCAGCAGGACAGCGATCGTTACGATTCCAAACAGCAGAATGCCAGCGCTGGCGGCAGCTTCACCTTCGGTTCGATGACCGGTTCGGGCAGCATCAGCCTGAGCAAAGACAAGATGCACAGCAATTACGACAGCGTGCAGGAGCAGACGGGCATTTTCGCCGGCAAGGGCGGATTTGACCTGACGGTGGGCGAACATACCCAGCTTAACGGCGCGGTGATCGGCAGCACCGCCACTGCCGACAAAAACACGCTCGATACCGGCACGCTGGGCTTTAAGGACATTCACAATCAGGCCGATTTCGACGTGGAGCACCAGAGCGTAGGCATCAGCTCCGGCGGCAGCATTGGCAGCCAGTTCGCCGGCAACATGGCCAACGGCCTGCTGGTGGGCGCCAACAACAGCGGACACGACAGCTCAACCACCTTTGCTGCGGTAAGCGACGGCACCATCATCATCCGCGATCAGGACAAACAAACGCAGGACGTCAACGACCTGAGCCGCGACGTGGAGCACGCCAACCAGACGTTGAGCCCGATCTTCGACAAAGAGAAAGAGCAAAAACGGCTACAGCAGGCGCAGCTGATCGGCGAGATCGGCAATCAGGCGATGGATATTGCGCGGACCGAGGGGGCGATCGCCGCAACCAAAGCCGCCAACGAGAAAATGAATAACGTTACCGATGCCGATCGCCAGGCAGCAGCGGATAAGCTGGCGAAAGAGAAACCGGGCAAGGTCATCACCGATAAGGATATCAACGCGCAGATTTACCAGACGGCGTATAACCAGGCGTTCAGCGAGTCGGGCTATGGTACGGGCGGTAAGGTTCAACAGGGTATGCAGGCGGCGGTTGCCGCAGTGCAAGGGTTGGCCGGTGGCGATCTAAAAGCCGCGATTGCCGGTGGGGCTGCGCCGTATCTGGCGGAACAGATACATCGCCTGGCACCGAATGAGGAAAGCCGAATTATCGCACATGCCGTGGTGGCTGGCGCACTGGCTGAACTGCAAGGCCAATCGGCCGCGGCGGGAGCTGCGGGCGCTGCGACAGCTGCATTAGGCACTAAAGCGATTGCCGAGGCGATGTTCGGCACCAGTGACTTCAGCAAAATGAGCGAAGAACAGCGCCAGACTGTTTCCGCGTTGGCTACGCTCGCAGGTGGTTTGGCCGGCGGCTTGGCAAGTGGCGATACGGCGGGTGCGGTCGTTGGTGGACAATCGGGTAAGAATACTTCTGAGAATAATGACCAGTTTAACTTCCCTATACCACCAGCCGTCCAGCAGGATGCATCGCTGGCATTTTGGATGGCACAGCAAGGGGCCGGACCAGAGGCTATTGATCAGGCAGTCAAAGACTCACATCTTGGTCCTTCAGTTGGTGTTACATATAAAGTTAAACCTTACGGTAAAGTTGAGGCTGCGGTTGGTGCCGGCTATGGCCTTTATGTAGACGGGACAGTCGACACAACGCAAATATCGCTTAATCAGGGGGAGACACTTGCTCTGGGCGGGCGAGTAGCTGGCCAAATAGGTATACAGCTGGGGCCATACTTTGCTAATACGCTTGATATGGAAAGAAATAACTCATTAGACTTTGGTTTTGGGATTGCCGGTGTGGGGATTTCGTATGGCAAAGATGGTGTAGGGTTAAGCTTGGGTGTAGGACCAGCTATCGGCTGGACCGGAATATCAAAAGAAACTGGAGTTGGTAATGTTGATATAAATGGTTCCTCCGGGACTGAGTTCTATCACTATGATTTTGAAAAAAAGTGAGATAGATAATGATGTTAATTTACTTTCAAATATTAATTATTGCCATTTTTTTTGTCTCTTTTATTGTTTTTTGTAAAAAAACGGGGCTCTCTTATTGGGCTCCTTCATCAATGTCAGTGTTCTTTGATGGCATTTTCTTTGTTGGTAAAGAAAACTTTACAGCTATGACTGCGAGGATTGTTCTTCTATTGGTCATTCCTGCATCTTTTTTACTGCGTTTTGATATAGAGGCGAGACACACATATCAATTTATTCTGATAGCTGGGGCATGGGCTTTTCTCATGTATTGCTATTATTACAAGGGTGAGATTAAGCCGGGAAGAATAAAGAGCTCAGCAATCTTTAGTGAGATTTTTTTTGCCAAAAGAGCTGGCTTACGGGGTTTGGCCTTGTGGAGCATTAGGGTAATATATGTTGTTGGTATTATCTTTCATTTTTTAAGTTGAGTTTTATGCTTCATTTTAACTTAATATAGTAGAGGGTAATTCCATAGAGTTATTATGGAGCGTTTTTTGGATAAATATATTGCCGGATGTCAGGAGGAGAGGCTATGAAAAGATTTTACAAGACAGCCCTACCATTGGTGATTGGCGGTTTTATATTGCTTGGCTCCTTGGACTCTAGTGCTGTCACACGCGAAGAAATGCGGACACTCGATGCCGCCTATCCGCCTGGCAGTATTGTTAACTGCGAGGCCGAACTTGCCGGGAATGGTAAAAATCTATTGCCTATGACCACAAAAATTCGTGGGCATATCATAAGTAGAGCGGAAAATCTAAGCCACGCCGATGTCCGCGTGATGTTCATTCCTCATGGCTCATCAACGGCAACAATTACTCTGAGCTATCGGCAGAAAGTGATTATGGAAGAGAATGGTCAGCGGGTTTATATCGATCCGAAAAGCCTGAAAGTCTCAATGCCGGTCAGCCCTTCGAGTGAGGTGATTGTAGCCAAAGGATTTCGGGATCGGCTTCCAGCAACGCAAGAAGTCCAGCCCTATCAGACGACAGAAATCACCGATTTTCCGTCTTATGTGGTCAGGGCTCCGGGTGAATCCCCCCTTTATTGCCATAAAGTAGAGTAGGGAATAGTTTGAAAGCGAATAGACAGTTCCCAGCGACTAAAGACAGCGTGATTGTTCTTTCTAAAAGGCGGTTAGCAAATTGCACGTTCAACTAATTAATAATAAAAAGGGTTTGCTATAATCTAATTTTATCAACCAATTTTTGTTGATAATGAAAAATTAATGATTTATGCCGCCAATACGACATGGATAGTTATTTTTTTACCAATGTTGTTCCACTTACGATTAAGGAAGATTGCATGAAAAAGTTAATCATCTCCACTTTGGTTCTTTCCACTCTGGGCTTCGGCATGGCTGCCCATGCCGGGCAAAGTACCATCACTGCCGGTTATGCACAGAGCAAGGTACAGGACTTCAAGAATATCAATGGCGTGAACGTTAAGTACCGTTACGAGTGGGATTCGCCAATCAGCGTTATCAGCTCATTTACCTATATGAGCGGTGACAAGGACGAGTCTTACAATGTCTATCGCGACAAAGTTAATAATCATGCCGAAGTTAAATATTACTCACTGTCCGTTGGTCCGGCATACCGTTTTAATCAATTTGTCAGCGTTTACGGGCTGCTGGGTTTGAATTATAACAAGGTGGATTACAAGTCATCCTGGAGCAATTACGCATACAACACTTACGAATATATGGGTGAAGAGAGCGGTAACCAGAAGAAAACCTCCTTTATGTACGGCGTTGGTTTCCAGGTTAACCCAATGGAAAATTTGGCGGTAGATATCGGTTATGAAGGCTCCAAACTGGATGCCGGTGGTAAAAATCGCTCCATCAACGGTTTCAATATCGGCATTGGCTATCGTTTCTGATAGTTGCATGCTTCCGGCCTCCCGATATCGAGAGGCCGGTAATCTTTACCCCATCTTCGGATAGACCCCCGGCCCGATCGGCAGGCCGAGTGCGTACCACGCCAGCAACAGTAAAATCCACACGGCAAAGAACACCAGCGGATACGGCAGGATCAGCACGTAATAGGTGCCGAGCTGGGCGTCTTTGCGGTAACGCTGCAGGAAACCGAGGAACAGCGGCAGGAATGGCGACATCGGTGCCAGCGGCAGCACCGAGGAGTCGGCAATGCGGAAGATCATCTGCGCGAATGCCGGGTGGAAGCCGAGCAGCATAAACATCGGCACAAAAAGCGCTGGCAAAAGGTGATGTTGCTGACGCATCGAAGTTACTCAATAAGGCCAGTGATGAAGTAAGCAGCGCCAAGTACTTCGGCCAAGAAAGGAAGTATTGGTCTGCTGAACCAATACAATTTAATGGTAACAAGGTCTATCAGCGGAATGATTTGTTTGATCCTAATGCTGTAGATGCCAGGGGGCGAAGCAATATTCAAAGGATGGAAAAAGGGTTGGCACCACTTGATGCAAATGGAAACTCTGTGAATTTACATCATATGTTGCAACGTCAAGATGGCCCTATAGCGGAGGTAACTCAAGCTTTCCATAAAGAGAATCATGGGGTTATCCATATCAATGATAACAGTATTCCTTCTGGCATTAATCGGACTGAGTTTGACAAATGGCGTTCTAATTACTGGAAAGAACGTGCTCAGGCTTTTAAAAGGTAGATGATATGAGCTTGAACGATATGAAAAATGCCATTGATATTATTAATGGTAAGATTGACGAGGCAGACTTTGATGGGCCTAAAGATGATGCGCTCATTAAATCTGCTGAGAAGGTACTTGGCTTAAGCTTTCCTATAACATATCGATTCTTTTTAGAGAATTTAGGATGTGGGGATATCGCGGGTCAAGAGTTTTATGGGCTAATTAAATCTGATTTTTTTAACTCAAGTGTTCCTGATGCTGTTTGGATAACGATCCAAGAACGAAATAACTCTAATTTACCAGATAATTATATAATTGTCAGTGCTACGGGAGATGGGGATTATGTGGTCTTGGATTGTGCTCAATCAGGCTCAGAAGCTCCTGTTAAGCTATGGTCTCCTGGAGTGAATGATCATCAGCTCGCATTTAAGCCATTAGCAAATGATTTTGGCGAGTTTTTTTATAAACAAATGCAAAGTATAAGTTGATCTAATTCCCCCGGCTTTAGCCGGGGTTAGTATTTTTAAGCCTGAAACCCTTTCGCGGTATGCGAAGCGGGTACTCAGGCGAAATGGACTGCAATAGATGCGGGCCAGGATGGCAGCTTTGCTGCGGGAATTGTCGCGGGCGTGCCTGCTTCACTGTACGAAACGGTAGAAGGCATTGTGAAAATGGGCTTAAGCCCAGTGGACACATGGAACTCAATCTCTGCCTTATTCGACGGTGATGGTGTATTAAGTAATGTTAGCGGCGCAGTAAAACAATCTTATATCGACAGAATAGATAAGCTGACTACTGAGTATCAAAAGGCGGGAGCCAGCGGCTCATTCAATGCAGGGGGCGAGGGTGGTAAACTACTGACTGATATTGCATCTTTGGCTGCCGGTGGTGCTGGGCTGGCCAAGGGCGGAGTGGTACTGACGGAGAAGTTTGCAGCTAAGGTTGCGGGTAAGGCTGAGTCGACAGCTATGAATGCTGGAAAATTATCAGCTGAAAAAGAAGCATTAGAAAGAATCGGGCAAAATGCGAAAAATAGTTCTGATTTAAGTGGAAAACCATCTGGGGCGATATTACAGCAGCAAGCAGTGAAAAAAAATTTGATGGCCTTGCCACTCAGTTTAATAATCCGGCAGTACATCCGAAGGACTTCCAGTTAAATATTAATGGGAAAACAATGGTTGCAGCTCCACCGTTAAGTTTAGGTGCTCCTGTATTTAAAGGAGCTACTGACGCTGATGTTATGACTTACTTTAAGCAACTTTCGAGGTCAGAGAATATGCAATCAGCTAAGGTGGTTCCTGGTAAAGGTACGGTATATTCGTTAAAAGTCACAGAAGGACCTTCTGCTGGTAGCACTTTGACATTGAGAGACTTTTCAACGTCAGCACAACAAACTGGTGCTAAATGGACCATAGATTTAATGACTCCATCTATAAATGGTGGAAGAAGGGTGGAGATTAAATTTAAATGATTAAAAATATCAATGAGATATATAAATCTGTTGCCGAAAGTTCTTATGGATTGTCTTTGGGGGCTATATGGCAACATATCAGTGTTGAATGTTCTGAGTTGCCTGATAACTACTCTTTCAGGAAAAAAATATTTTTTGTTGTTTTAGGTAACTTATTGAATAATAAAAAAATTAAACTAGCTACGAATGGCGTGTTTTTGACTGCTCCTGTTGAGCAACAAATAAAAATGTTGGAAGAGGCCTGGCCTGCTTACCCATATGAAGATGATGATTTAGATGAATATGGAATGTGGTTTTTAGTTAAGGCACCTGTTGGGGTCGTTTGGCTAACACCTGATGGTGGAGAGCTATGGACTTGAAATAATCCCGACTACCGAGCCGGGATCCTTTTATCAGCCGTTACCAGCACCATCCGTCACGGCGCTTGAACACCGGCGCATCGCCGATATCGTTCAGCGGGCCCGGAAAATCCTTCAGCCACAGGGCCACCTTCTTGCGGTTGTCGAGAATAACTATCTGAGCAGTAAGCAGGTAGATGCATGATCTGCTGAAATGAAATTCTGTCAGACCAGCGGCGGTAAGCGACGGCACCATCATCATCCGCGATCAGGACAAACAAACGCAGGACGTCAACGACCTGAGCCGCGACGTGGAGCACGCCAATCAGACGTTAAGCCCGATCTTCGACAAAGTAAAAGTGGTGAAAAAATAACCGAAAAATTATATCTAAAGGTATATCCCCCATTACTGCTGAAGCATCTGGGGTTGTGGGTGGCGGTGTGGCTGGGACAGTTGTAGGGGCAGGAATTGAAGCTGGGATGAAAGCTGAGGATAAAAAAAATGAAAAATAAACATGTAGGTTTTTCAATGTTTTTATATTTATTTTTTTCGTGTGCATTATTGATAATAGGCATAGCTATTTTAGCTAGTTTTATCGCGCCAATAATTTTCTTCGTTCGTAATGGAGTTTTTGAGTATCGGTTAGATACGTTTATTTTTGCTTGCAAAGCTGGAGCAGGTGCTGGCGTTTCATTAGGCATTGGGGTTTGGGTGTTTGCTAAGATAGAAGAGATAAAAAAGAAAAAATGAAACGACTTTGCAAGACTGTTTTGCTACCGATGAACATCGGTATTGCAGTGCTTAGCCCCCTGAGTGCTGGTGCTGTCACACGCGAAGAAATGCGGACACTCGATGTAGGATATCCGGACGGTGGAGGAGTTCGTCCCGATGCATTTAGGGTGACGGCCATCATAGATGGTGTGCCTAAAACATACACATTTATACAGTGAGATAGACGATGACTATAGAAGAAGCCTACAGCTTTATAGCTAACGAGGTGCTGGCATTTGTCGGTACTGAGCCTTGGGATGTCGCTGGGGTTGATATTGAACTGTTCGACCAAATGAGCAGTAGTCAAGGTTGGCGTGTATACCGGGGCCAGCGTTATCCTGCGTTGAACATACCAAGCTTACCTATTTCTGTTTCCGCTACAAAAGCAGCTATTTGTTTAAGAGATAATCTTGTTAAACAACATAATAAAAATATAACAAATATATATTTCAGTATTTCATCTGAAGGTGATTTCAAGATAAACTATAAGTATGATGAATGATGTTAATTCTATTTCTCCCCCCGATAACTTTTGGGGGTAATAGTTGCTGGCTTGAGCAGTTGCAACCCCTGTTCCAACGTTTTAGGTAGATGAAGATAAAAAGTGCGATTATAAAATCGGCTTGCTGGGTGGCCGATTTTACTATTGACGTGAAGCGGATCGCAAGTTACTGGTACAACTAATTAATTATGAAGCTGGATTTGCTACGCTGTCATTTTGTGTGTCAATTGGGTTTGATTATGAAAAATTAATGATTTATGCCGCCAATACGACATGGATAGTTATTTTTTTTACCAATGTTGTTCCACTTACGATTAAGGAAGATTGCATGAAAAAGTTAATCATCTCCACTTTGGTTCTTTCCACTCTGGGCTTCGGCATGGCTGCCCATGCCGGGCAAAGTACCATCACTGCCGGTTATGCACAGAGCAAGGTACAGGACTTCAAGAATATCAATGGCGTGAACGTTAAGTACCGTTACGAGTGGGATTCGCCAATCAGCGTTATCAGCTCATTTACCTATATGAGCGGTGACAAGGACGAGTCTTACAATGTCTATCGCGACAAAGTTAATAATCATGCCGAAGTTAAATATTACTCACTGTCCGTTGGTCCGGCATACCGTTTTAATCAATTTGTCAGCGTTTACGGGCTGCTGGGTTTGAATTATAACAAGGTGGATTACAAGTCATCCTGGAGCAATTACGCATACAACACTTACGAATATATGGGTGAAGAGAGCGGTAACCAGAAGAAAACCTCCTTTATGTACGGCGTTGGTTTCCAGGTTAACCCAATGGAAAATTTGGCGGTAGATATCGGTTATGAAGGCTCCAAACTGGATGCCGGTGGTAAAAATCGCTCCATCAACGGTTTCAATATCGGCATTGGCTATCGTTTCTGATAGTTGCATGCTTCCGGCCTCCCGATATCGAGAGGCCGGTAATCTTTACCCCATCTTCGGATAGACCCCCGGCCCGATCGGCAGGCCGAGTGCGTACCACGCCAGCAACAGTAAAATCCACACGGCAAAGAACACCAGCGGATACGGCAGGATCAGCACGTAATAGGTGCCGAGCTGGGCGTCTTTGCGGTAACGCTGCAGGAAACCGAGGAACAGCGGCAGGAATGGCGACATCGGTGCCAGCGGCAGCACCGAGGAGTCGGCAATGCGGAAGATCATCTGCGCGAACGCCGGGTGGAAGCCGAGCAGCATAAACATCGGCACAAAAATCGGTGCCAGAATCGACCAGATGGCCGAACCACTGGCGATAAACATGCACAGGAAGGCAGAGAGGAACATCAGGCCGAGGAACGCCGGTGCGCCGCTCATGCCGGCGGCTTCCAGCATGTCGGTCAGGCCGATGGCCATAAACTTGCCCATGTTGCTCCAGTTAAAGAACGCCACGAACTGCGACAGCGGAAACACCATCACGATAAAGCCGGCCATGCTCTTCATCGGCTCTATCAGGTGGTGGGGAATATCGTCTGGGCGTCGGATCTGTTTGGTCACCACGCCATAGGTAATGCCGACGGTGAAAAAGAACAGGATGATGATCGGTACTATGCCTTTGATGAACGGCGAGGGGATCACCGAGCCGGTTTTCGGATCGCGCAGCGGGGCGGCTTCCGGCACCACCAGCGCGGCGATAATCGCGATAAACACCAGTGCGGCGATGCCGCTCATCATCAGCCCACGGTTTTGCAGCGGGGTTAGCGCTTCAATTTTGTCTTCCGCGCTGCCGCACCATTCCGGCAACCTGGGTTCAATAAACTTATCGGTCAGCAGTGCGCCGGCGATGGTCAGCACGATCACCGAGGTGGCCATAAAGTACCAGTTGTCGATCACGCTGACGTGAACGGCGGCGTCTACCGCTTTGGTGGCCTCGGTACTGATACCGGACAGCAGCACGTCGGTGGTGACGATCAGCAGGTTGGCGGTAAAGCCGGAAGCGACCCCGGCAATAGCGGCCAATAGCCCGGCAATGGGATGGCGGCCCACGGCAAGGAACATCAGTGCGCCGAGCGGCGGCATCACCACCAGCGCGGCATCCGATGAAATGTGGCTGAAGAAGGCGATAAACAGCACCATGTAACTGGCATAGCGTGCGCTAACGCGTGAGGCCATTTTATACATCAGCGCCTGCAACAGCCCGACTTTCTCTGCCAGCCCAGCGCCGATGACCAGTGCCAGAATGGCTCCCAGCGGCGCAAAGCTGCTGAAGTTATGAATGATGTTCGGGAAAATCCACTGCATGCCCGCTACGCTCATCAGGTTATTCACCTTGATCAGCTCGCCGGTGGCCGGGTTCTTCACCGCTACGTCCAGCCAGGAGAACAGCGCCGTGGACAGCATTAAAACAACGATTAAATAGACGAACAGTAAAAAAGGATTGGGAATTTTATTCCCGATGCGTTCTACCCAGTAAAAAATGCGACCGGGGCTTTTATTGACTGACGTTGTGGCCTCACTCATTGTCTTACCCTCTGTGTTTGTCCTGTTGTGTTTATTTTTTATTATTTGATTTATTTATAATTATTTTCACAGGCCCGTGGGTGGGCCTGTGTCGTTCTGTCTTTATTTTAACGGCGAAGGTTTAACCCCCGACGGGATTGGGCAACTGTACGGCTGTTCTGTTCGTTGGCGTTCGAACTCGCGGCGGCACTCCGCCAGCAGAGCGCTGTCGCTCAACAGATCGATGGCGGTGGCCGCCATCACCTTGCCCGCCAGGCACATGCCCTTGTGCGCAATAGAGGTGCGGCCCTGCGCCACCAGTTGCCAGGTGTGCAGCGGGGTGCCGAGCGCAAAGCACGGGCTGAAGCACTGAGCGGTCGGCGTCACCCAACTGACGTCGCCGACGTCGGTGGAGCCGTACAGCAGATCTTCCGAGGCCACATAAGGCGCGACTTCATCCATCAGTACCTTGTCGCCCAGGTTTTGCACCCATTCACGCCCAGCCGCCCCGCCAGTCCGGGCGATATTCAACTTGGCATTACGCAGGTCGTCCTTGTTCAGCGTTTGGCGGATCTCGGTGGCGAAGCTGCGCTCCTCCTCGCTGTACTCCGGCAGACCGAAGCCACAGACGTGGCGATACATCACCTGCTCCATGCTGCGGTTTGGCACGTAGTTGGAACAGGCCTTGTCGAAACGTACCGTCATTTGGGTATCGGTCATTAGCGCCGCACCTTTGGCAATGTTGATCACTCGCTGGTAAATATCCTGCGCTTGATCGAGCTGCGGCGCGCGGATCAGATACAGCACTTCGGCGTCGGCTTGCACCACATTGGGCGAGCTGCCGCCGGTATTGGTAACCGCATAGTGCAATCGCGCTTCCTGCACGATGTGCTCACGCAGGAAGTTGGCACCGGTGTTCATCAGTGTCACGGCATCCAGCGCGCTGCGGCCAAGGTGGGGTGAGTTGGCGGCGTGCGCGGCGACCCCCTTGAACTGAAACGCCGCCTGAATATTGGCCAGGGTGCTGGTATTGAACATGCCGCTGAAGCCTTCGGGGTGCCAGGTGAGTGCGGCGTCGACGTCATCGAACAGCCCTTCGCGTACCATAAAGGTTTTGCCGGAACCGCCCTCTTCGCCAGGGCAGCCGTAGAAACGCACGGTGCCGGTCAGGTGCTGTTGCTGCATCCAGGCTTTGACCGCGAAGGCTCCCGCCAATGCGGCGGTGCCCAACAGGTTGTGACCACAGCCGTGCCCGTTCCCGTTTTCGACCAGCGGTTGCGGCGTGGCGCAGCCTGACCGTTGGCTTAATCCGGCAAGGGCGTCGTACTCGCCCAGCAGGGCGATCACCGGCTGGCCGCTGCCATAGCTGGCGATAAATGCGGTTTCAATGCCGCCGACGCCGCGTTCAAGCGTAAAACCTTCTTGCTCCAGCGCATCGGCCAGCAAATTGGCAGAATAGGTTTCGGTAAAGCGTGTTTCCGGGTGATCCCAGATACTGTCGCTCAGTGCGCTAAAACGCGGCTGGTGTTGGTCAATGTAGTGATGGATAAACTTCAGCAGCTGTGGATGGCTCATGCTTGGCTCCCAAAAGTAGGCAGGTTAAGCGCCAGCGACGCCAGCGTTTTCACTGCCACCGCCATGACCTGTTCATTAAAATCAAACTTCTCATTGTGGTGCCCGGCGCTCAGCTCGGTGCCGAAGATCACGTACGAGGCCTGCCCGCCGTGCGATTTCACCCGTTCCATCATGTAGGTTGCGTCTTCTGAACCGGCGGCCTGCTCGCGGCGGTCGACCACCGAACTCAGTTCGGCAATGCCCTGCGCCTGCCGGTGAATGTAGTCCACCCACGGTTGGGTCGGTTTGCTGCTCTGCGCCGCGCCCATCAGTGCGATATCGCACTCAACGCCGTGCATTTTTGCCGCGCCCTCAATCACGTTCAGCGCCTGCTGGTAGACAAATTCGTTGATGGCATTGGTGGCACCGCGGGTTTCTACTTTCATAAATGCGTGGTCGGCGATCACATTCCGACCGGTCCCTGCCTGCAGCACACCAACGTTGATGCGCGAGCTGCCTTCGCTGTGGCGTGGAATGGCGTACAACCCCAGAGTGGCCTGTGCCGCCGCCAGCAGCGCATTGCGGCCATCTTCCGGTTTGGCCCCCGCATGGGCGGCCACGCCACGGTAGGTGACGTCGAGTTTGCTGGTCGCCATAAAGCTGTCGCTGCCGCACACCAGTTCGCCGGCCGGCACGCCGGTGCCGATATGCACCGCAGTGAAGAAATCAACGTCGTCCACTACGCCGGCTTCCACCATGGATTTTGCGCCTCGGGTGCCTTCCTCCGCCGGTTGGAAAATCAGTTTGATGGTGCCGTTGAGCTGAGGCTCCAGGCTTTTGAAAACGTGTGCCAGTCCCAGGCCGATGGTGGTGTGGCCATCGTGACCGCATGCATGCATCATGCCGCTGTTGCAGGAGGCAAAACCTTCGCGAAACGGTAGGTGATCCGGCTGCAGCTTTTCGTTGAGATCGAGCGCGTCCATGTCAACGCGATAGGCGATCACCGGCCCGGGACGGCCGGTATCCAGCGTGGCGACAATACCGGCGAAGCCGCCGGAAAAATGTGGCAGCCATTTTTCCAGCGCACCCTGTTCGCGGGCGCGCTGCTCCTGAGCCTGCAGAGCCTCGGCCGACGGTAACCCCATGCGGGCGTCGGCGTTAATCACTTCACGACCCAGTTGCAGGCGGTAGCCCAGTCGATCCAGCTCTTCCGCCACCAGGGTAGCGGTGCGGAACTCAAACCAGCCGGACTCGGCGTAGCGGTGAAAGTCACGCCGCCAGGCCTGCAGCTGCGGGTACAGATCGGTCACCAACATCGAAAGCGGATTATTCATTTTGATATCTCATAAGTTATCGCGCCCAGGTAAATGCCGGGCAGCAGTGGTGCGCTGAACCAAATCAGACGGTGAAGCTATTTAATGAAAAAAAGACGTATTTAGTGACTAACTGCCGCGAATAGCGCTTATCGGCGCAGAAAATGCGCTTAATTAAGCGAAATAAGAATTTGGTTATATATTCTGTTTTTTTCGAATGTACACAATGGAATCAGGCTAAATAAGATGCCAATATCTTGCTATTGATAAATAACGGTTATCGCCATTTGCCTATGCCAGCCTCAATAAAATTGCACCAATTACGTGCGTTTGTAGAAGTCAGTCGCCAGGGCAGCATCCGCGCCGCCAGCCGCACTTCACGCCTTTCCCAGCCTGCGTTAACCAAGTCGATTCAGGAGTTGGAGCAGGTGCTGGGGGCCAAGCTGTTTATTCGCCGCAGCCAGGGCGTGGTGCTGACCGACTGCGGCGATAACTTTTTCCAGCATGCCAGCCTGATCCTCGAAGAGCTGCGGGTGGCACAGGAGGATATTCAGCAACGGCTGGGGCTGGCGGGTGGTTCAGTGAATATCGGCGTAGGCGGCAGCATTGCGCGCACCGTCATGCCGCAGGTTATCACCCAGTTTCATCGTGAATACCCGAAGGTCAAAGTACGGATTGTCGAAGGACAGCTGGTATCGATGATCCCGGAGCTGCGCCAGGGCGAGCTGGATTTTACCGTCAATACTTATTACCCCAGCAGCCTGGACAATGAATTACAGTACGAACGGCTGATGGAAAAAGAGTACAAGGTGGTGGTGCGCAAGGGGCATCCGATGGAAGGAGCGACGTCCCTGAAACAGCTGCAGCACTGCGACTGGACCATGCCGACGCCCAAAGGCAGCTACTATCGCCTGCTGCACGATCTGTTCGGGGATTTGGGAATGGCGCCGTCAATCAGCGTGACCTGTGAGACATTTATGGCCTGCACCAGCCTGGTGGCGCAAAGTGATTTCGTCAGTATTTTATCGGTAGATGTGATCTCTGACCCAATACTGGGTAAGCATCTGGTGCCGCTGGCGCTGGAAGAAAGCTTGCCAAAGGCGACGTTTTATCTGATTCAGCGTAAGGACACCACGCTGACGCCGATGGGCGCACACCTGGCGCGCCTGTTTCGTCTGCACTGTCGCTGAGGTGTTAACCAAAAACCGGCAGTGTTGAGCGAAATGTGCAAACCACTTAATTAGCCAATCAGTAGATATCTACGATGTTCTATTTTTGCGTAATTTACGTATTGTACACTTATAAAAAAACAGCTGAAAATCTCTCTGTCATTAATTTATAAAAATATCTTTATCTTAATGGGGGTATTTTAATTCCATTTCTCACCTTTGTAGTTATAGCATTATTTTTAATGCAATTTAGTTGGGTAAAAAAACGGCAAAAACAAAACCATAAGAATGTTTAATGTTTAAATTTATATTTCAAAATCAATGAGTTGAATTATTCATTGGGATTTTTCCTATGTATTGCTTGACCAAAATGGTTAATTTGACATACTTTTTTCTTGATTTTACTGTATTTAAAGGCGTTTTATGGAAGAAAACAAGATATTTAATAATAAAGTCGTTTTTGACTTTAACGCCTGTTGTTTGTATGAGGCTAATAATGAAGGTAACCGAGTTTCATTAACTACGCCTTCACGTGATTGCTTGGCTATCATTACATTAAACTCTCCTAATACAACATCTCAACAAGTGTTGTTTGAGCAAGTATGGGAGCAGCATGGGATCCCGGTTAATGTGAATACGCTGTATCAGCATATTTCTATGATTCGCCGTGCATTCAGACAGCTTGGTATGAACGATGACGTGATAGTGACGATCCCTCGTCGTGGCATGTGCTTGGCGGCGGGGCTGCATGTTGCAGCATTAGCGGGAGGTAAACAGGTTCCCTGTATTGAAAGGTTAGGCCAGCCTGGTAGGGTAATCGAAAAAGCGCCTGATATAATTTTACAGCCAGCGGCTGAAGTTGATAATCAGCAATATCCAGAAAAAGCTCCGGCAGATGCCAGAGGGCCCAGCATTATCAATTGGTTGCTCATTGCACTGCTGACATTGAGTGTGGCGCTGATCGCAACGGTTTTAATGGCGTATTTTTTCTCGACCAAAAACGGCCGGTTCCACGATTATCATCACGCCATGAAAGTTAACGGCTGCGATATTTATCTCTATAAAAAAGAGATTGCGTGGTCGAGAGATAAGATTTCAGACGCATTAGCCGAAGCAGGTAAAACCTGTTCACAGAGTGAAAGGGTATACATCAGTTATTTCAATACGTTGCCGAGAGTTTCCCTGATTAGCTGTAATGGTGATATTTTGAGCGAAAACACGGATTGCTCTTCCTACTATATTTATCGTGAAGGGGGGCATCGTTATGAAAAATAGGTTTTTTTTAGCTGTGATATTTTTATTGCTGCTTGGTTCTCTTGCTGGATGTTTTTTTTATAAAAAACTGACTAAGCGTGAGAATGGCTTGGGTTGCTATGCGCATGCGAGCTTTATTTATCCATCATCAAGTGGGAGTGACCGCCTGGAGCTTGGCATGTTATTTCTTTTGGATAAAAATGTTGGGATTATTTCATACAGCGGTAAGATTAATTCCGCAGGTGTTAATTATAACGTTAAGCGCTATGCTGAAGTAGAGTATGTTGTGCATGATGGCACCTCTTATTTTATAAAAACTAAATCCGTGCATCCCGATGTTTCGGATAATGTGCCTGATGTGCTGTCGAAAAAATATTTTTATGATTACCTCGATAGGGTTGACGGTTGGGTTAGCTTTAGAGTGGTCAAGGATTACCATAATAAATATACTTTTTACACTAACTCAATTCCTCACTTTGTTTGTAAGGAACGCTGAGCATCCAAGTGGATGCTACAATTGTATAAAATCTAAAAAAACCTGACGTTAATGTCAGGTTTTTTTATAAGTTTTTTTTAGCTAAGTTAATTATTTATCTTAATCATCAATCTGTAGTGTGATTAATCTATAGTTGTTAGATTGATAAGGGAATATATGCTTAGTTACAATGTTATTATTGTTGGCAGTGATAAGTATTATGCACAGGGGTTAAAGTTGTTAATTGATAAAATATTTATTGAGGGCGGCTTCATTGGAAATGTGAGTTTTGATAAGAGCAAACTGAACTATGCTGATGTTGTGTTTAAGGAAGTGGAGGGGGATGGCGACTGTGCCATGTCATTGCCATTAATCAGTAAGGGATTCTGTGGTGTGGTTTTTCCGGTATTTAGAGATGTAAGAGACGTCAAGAGAGGTCGTGGGTCGTTAACATGTTCTGTTTTCAATTCTGGATTGAAATTCTCAAAGCGGGACTCTACATCAGAAACTGTAGGTAAAATAAAAAAATACTTCAGCCAGCTGTCAATGAATAAAGAGGGCGGCTACAGCAATGCGTTGTCATCAACTTGTCAATCCTGTGGTAAGCAGCTTTTGACTCAGTGCGAGATTGATGTTATCGAGCTTCTTTCTGCTGGGTTCTCATTTAATAGCATAGCTTATATCTTGAGTAGAAATGCTAAAACAGTCTATACGCAGAAGTACTCTGCGATGAAAAAGCTAAAGTTAAAAAATAATCTGGAGTTGACATCTTTTATCTGTGGGGGGGCAAATAAAAAACGGATGTAATTCGTGATTGTTACATTATTTATTAGTGTAAAAATGATTAGAATGCTCTGTTTCATCTTGTTTAGTTTTTTTAAGACATCTTAAATTATCTGCCAACTTTAATTGTTAAGTTTATGTCATTGTTTTTAATGGATTTATTTTAATTTCATTAACTTTAGATTTATTCATTGAGTAGTGGTGTTTTGACGGTGTTATATTTTATCTCGTCGAAGGTTTTGATTAATTTTCGTCTTGGGAAGAGGGATGCTTCTATATAGGGAAGTTTCCTCTCAAGGTAAGAGGTAATTTATTGTGATGGAAGATTAAATAATGAATATTAATAAGCTTAAGATGGCGATGATCATGGGTGCTATGGGTGCTTCTTTTATCGCTAATGCCGCTGTTGTGAACCAGGGTTCCGGTAAGGTTACTTTCACCGGATCTATTATTGATGCGCCATGCTCTATTGCTGCTGATTCAGCAGACCAAACCATTGAATTGGGGCAGGTTTCTCAGGTTTCGCTGAAGGATGGTGGTAAATCTACGGTGAAACCTTTTTATATTAACCTAGAGAACTGCGAGTTAACCACTTCTGGTCCAGGGAAGAATAACGCAGTGAACCTGACTTTCACAGGGGCAAGCGGTAAAGACCAGGATGGTCGTCTGAGCATTACCGGTACGGCTAAGGGGGCAAGTATTGCTATTACTGATGGGACTGGTGAAGTCATTAAGCTGGGAACTGCAACGAATGCTCAGACCTTGCAATCGGGGAAAAATACTTTGAGTTTCTCCGCCTATTTACAAGGCGATGGTGCTTCTTCAGCTACACCTGGTGATTTCAGCGCCGTGACTGACTTTACCTTGGCTTACCAGTAAACATTATTAAGTAGCTGGTGCTAGATAGGCATGCGGAAACCGCATGCCTGATTTAGCGCTCAATGAGGGTAAGGCCATGTTATCTAAGGGGAGAGTAAAGATAATAACCCCTTTAATTTTTGTGTTTGCATTGATTGTTTCTGCAAATGCAGAGGCCCTATCATCGCAAGGACGAGGGCAGGTCAATATAAAAGGTGAGATTGTAGCAACGGCATGCGCCATTTCTACCAAAAGCCGCGAGCAAACCATTGATATGGGAAATATCTCTGTCTCAGATATTTATCGGCGTGGGCAGGGGAATGCCAAAGCCTTTTCTATTGAGTTAATTAATTGCACTCTGGAAACACAGAGTGCGCATGATTCCGCCAGGAAATACGTGCAACTTACGTTTGATGGTAATAACGATAACGGACTCTTTCAGGGGGAAGGCAGAGGGAAGGGGGTAGCGATAAGAATTACGGATCATAATGGAAATGTCGCTATCCCCGGTGTTGCGATGCCGCTGGAAACTCTTGCTCCAGGAAATAAAATGCTCAATTACTTTATGACACTTGTTGCGGTTCATCATCCGCTCAAGGTGGGTGGGTATTTTTTCACCATTCGGTTCAGATTAGATTATTTATGACGAATCTTAGAACGCGTCTGAAAGTTAAGTAATAGATAAGGTTTTTAATTATGCGAAAGCCTACAAGGACGTTATTGAATTTTTACATGCCCAGGTTGTGTTTTTTTTTATATTTCTGGCAGCCGAATGGGGTGGCTTATGCCGTAGAAGAGATCCAGTTTAATACGGATGTACTGGATTTAAACGATAGAGAAAATATCGACTTAAGTCAGTTCTCTCGTAGCGGTTATATTATGCCAGGCACCTATGCCATGACGGTGCATGTGAACAAGAACGAACTTGCTGAGCAATCTGTGTTGTTTATCGCGCCGGAAAATGATCCCAAAGACAGCAAGGCCTGTTTGTCGCCTATGCTGGTTCAGCAACTGGGGTTAAAGGAGAGCATTCTGCCTCAGCTTTCTTGGTCACGCGATGGACGTTGCCTTAACTTGCACAGTCTGGAAGGGATGGAAGCACGTGGTGATTTGGCATCATCGGCGTTGTATCTGAGCGTTCCTCAAGCCTATTTGGAGTTTACTTCCGATTATTGGGATCCACCGTCGCGCTGGGATGAGGGGATTCCAGGGATCCTGCTGGACTATAGCGTCAATGCTCAAACGCAGTGGAATCAGCGGCAAGCTGGCAATGGGTATGACATCAGCGGCAATGGGACTTTGGGAGGGAACGCAGGTGCTTGGCGGTTACGCGCTGACTGGCAAGGGCGACTGGCCAGCCAATCCGGTTCGAAACAACGGATGCAGCGTTCGCTGGAGTGGAGCCGCTACTACATCTACCGGGCTATTCCGGCATGGCGTGCAAAATTGACGCTGGGTGAGGAGTATTTGGAGTCCAGCCTTTTTGACAGTTTCAGATTTACCGGGCTCAGTTTACGGTCCGATGACAACATGTTACCTCCGAATCTGCGAGGTTATGCGCCAGAAGTAACGGGGATAGCCAAGTCGAATGCCAAGGTCATCATCAGCCAACAGGGGCGGGTGTTGTATGAGACACAGGTTGCTGCTGGACCATTTCGTATTCAGGGGCTTAGTGACGCTGTATCAGGACAGCTTGATGTGCGGGTGGAGGAGCAGGACGGAGGTGTGGTGCAAACGTTTACGGTCAACACGGCCAGCATTCCATACTTAACGCGCCCTGGTTTGGTGCGCTTCAAACTGGCGGCAGGACGGCCAGCGGAATGGGGGCATCAGCTGCGAGGCCCGTTGTTTACTGCCGGAGAGTTTTCTTGGGGAGTGACCAACGGTTGGTCGCTGTACGGTGGTGGATTAGGCGGTGGCGATTATAACGCGCTGTCATTGGGGATTGGGCGCGATCTAATGGCACTGGGTGCGCTGTCATTTGATGCGACCCAGTCACGGACACAGCTGCGACAAGAGAGAGCCTTTAGCGGCAGCTCGTATCGCCTCAGTTATTCGAAGACCTTTGACGAATTGGACAGTCAAGTGACCTTTGCTGGTTACCGTTTCTCGGCGCAGGACTTCATGACAATGAGCGAATATCTTGATGCGCGCTATACCGGCCACAGAAGCGGTAGCAGCAGGGAAATGTACACCGTCACCCTGAACAAGAACTTTCGGGACTGGGGATTAAGCACTTATCTCAACTACAACCACCAGACCTATTGGAATCGACCAACCAATGATCGCTATAACCTGACGCTGTCGCGCTACTTTGATTTCGGCAATATCAAAAATCTCAGCTTGTCGATAGGGGCTTACCGCAACCGTTTTAACGGTCGCAATGAGGATGGAATGACGTTGTCCGTGTCGATGCCATGGGGAAATAGAGCATCACTTAATTACAGCCTAATGCTTGATCATAAGGACACCGTGCACCGTGCTGGCTATTACGATCGGATTGACGAGCATAGCAGCTACCAGTTGTCCGCTGGCACATCGCGCCGTGGTGGCAACCTGAGTGGTTATTACGATTATGAAGGGGATATTGCCAGGGTCAGTGCCAATGCCAGCTATCAGCAAGGCAGCTATAGCGCATTGGGTGCCTATGCGCAGGGGGGTATGACGTTAACGTCCGAAGGTGGGGCATTACACCGCAGCAACATGATGGGAGGCACACGTTTGTTGATTGACACCAATGGGGTCAGTGGTGTGCCGGTGCGTGGATATGGCAGTACCTCCAGAAGCAACCGCTTTGGCAAAGCGGTTGTCGCAGAAGTAAACAGCTATTACCGCAATAAGGTGAGCATCGATTTGAACCAGCTAAGTGATAGCGCGGAGGCGATAACTTCGGTGGTGCAGGCAACGCTCACCGAAGGCGCGATTGGTTCTCGACGATTTGACGTGATAGCCGGTGAAAAGGCTATGGCGATGATCAGACTCGCCGATGGCAGTGAGCCGCCTTTTGGTGCGACGGTGTTGAACGTGCGCAATCAGGAAACTGGCATTGTTAACGACGGTGGCAGTGTTTACCTGAGTGGTATCAATGCAGGTGAGACCATGAAGGTGAGCTGGGCGGGCCATGTGCAATGCGAGGTGAAAATGCCGGCGTCGCTGCCAGCGGATTTGCTGATGAATAACCTGCTATTGCCGTGTGAACCGGTAGGTAGGGGGAGCGATTTAAGCCAGCAAAGTGTGCGGGCGATGATGCTGCCATGAACAGTGTGTAGGGGGAGGCTCTCTCCTCAGCACAAAGAATAATGTAATAACAATCAGGATATAGGTATTGATGATCATGACTTATGTAAAACGCCGTGGCATATCCAAATTGAGCGCGGTTATCGCTGTTTTGCTAGGTTTTATGACGGCTTGGCAGGTGCAGGGCGCTATTGCTCTGGATCGCACTAGAGTGATTTTTGACGGTGACTTGAAATCCGTAAGTCTTAATATTAGCAACCAAAACAAACAGTTGCCATATTTAGCTCAGGGGTGGCTGGAAGACGAACGGGGGAATAAAATCCTAAGCCCACTGACAGTGCTGCCGCCGGTTCAGCGTATTGAGCCGGGGAAAGCGAGTCAGGTGAAGTTGTTGGCGTTGTCGAAGATCGCACAGCTACCACAGGATCGAGAGACGTTGTATTACTTCAACCTCCGTGAGATCCCACCAAAAAGTAGTAAGCCGAACACGCTGCAGATTGCGCTGCAGACGCGGATCAAACTGTTCTATCGCCCGGCGGCCATAGCGCCTCAGCAAAACGCCGCGCCTTGGCAGGAAAAACTGACGCTGACCAAGATAGGGAATACCTACCGCGTCAATAACCCGACACCGTACTACGTAACGATTGTCGATGGCGGCGTCAAAAAAGGGAGCCCGGGCATTACGGGTTTTGAACCGTTGATGTTGCCACCTAAAGGCAACGGCATGCTGAACGTATCTTCAGCGGCTCTGGGGCAAACCCCTGTGTTGACCTATGTGAATGATTACGGTGGGCGTCCGCAGCTCACCTTTACCTGCAGCGGTAGTGAATGCCATGTAGTCATGGATAAACCCTAAAGGTATTTGGAGAGGAAATGGCAATGCAGGGAGCTAAGCATTGTGGGGGGGACGACGGCTATAGTCGCTACCTACATCGCTGGATAGGGTTGATTATTGCGGCGCTGCTGATGGTGTTGCTGACATTGGTCATGATGATGCTATTGATACAACAAGCCCAAGCCGATGGTGGTGAGGTTGATGGTGCCAATGGTGTGCTACTGATCACGGGTTCACTGACGGAAAGTGCCTGTCGACTGGATATGGCGAGTGCTGATCAGGTTGTGAGTCTGGGGAGTTTAGGAACGGCACAGTTACAGCAACCTGGTGATCGCGGTGCCTCAGTATTGCTCGAGTTGCGGCTGAAAGATTGTTTACGTATTCAGACCGGCCAGCGGGATGAGCTCGTGGGAAAAAGAGCCTGGGGAATCGAATATCCCACGGGCACGGTGAGTTTCAGTGCCCTACAAGATGCAGATACGACGGGATTAGTTGAAGTGCAGGGGGCATCGGGTATTGCGCTATTGTTGTCTGACCGTCAGGGAAAACCCGTGAGTCTTGATCTTCCTGGTACGCCACTGATGCTCTCCCCTGGTAATAATGCGTTGGTTTATCGGGTGACACCCGTGCGTACACCCGCTGCGTTGCAAGCCGGCGCATATAGTGCGGTGATCCACTTCCGGCTGTTTTATGAATGAGGTGACTAAGATGGCGGGGAAAAACCTGTGCATGGCAGCAAGTCTGTTGAGCTTATTGGCGTTGTCTGCGCCTTGGGTGATACAGGCCGCCACGGTAACGGTAAAAGTGGTTGTTGTTCAACCCCCTCCCTGCGTCGTTAATCAAAATCAACCAATAGAAGTGAATTTTGGCGAAGTCAGTACGATGAAGGTTGACGGCAGCAACTATCGTCAAACGATCAGTTATAGCCTCGCATGTAGTGGCGCAGTATCCAACGCTATGAAATTACAAATTAAAGGCAGTGGCGCATTGTTTGATCACGAAGTGCTGCTGACCAATAAGACGGGGTTAGGTATCGCTTTATTACATAACGATATCCGGCTACCTCTTAATCGTTGGGTCAACTTTACTTACCCAAACTCACCGGTATTGGCGTCGGTTCCGGTTAAAGCCGCTGGTGTAACGTTAACCGGGGGGGAATTTAGCGCTGGTGCAACCTTGGCGGTGGATTACCAATGACAAATGCGGGATGAGTCTCATGCAATCTATAAATATGCGCCGATATTGGCATATTCACGCTCTATTGCTGTTGGCTTTGGGGAAGGCTGGGGTGGGGCAGGCAACCGAGATGCAATTTCGGGGCAAACTGATAGAGCCGCCAGTTTGCTCGATTAATGATGGCGGGATTGTGGATGTGAACTTTGGCGATCGGTTGGGTGTGAACAAGGTTGATGGTGTGAACTACCGACAAGCCGTGAATTACCGAATTAGCTGTGAGGGGAGTACCGGCACGGACGGCATGACACTTATCTTTAGTGGCGCTGTCAGCACTTTCGATAAGGCAGCACTGCAAACTAGCATGAGTGATCTGGGCATCCGCATTTATCAGAATGATCAACCGATGGCGCCGGGTAGCAAGATTGCCATTAATCCCTCTAGCCCGCCGCAACTGGAGGCGGTGCCAGTACAGCGTCCCGGTGCGGTGTTGAGCGAAGGCCAGTTTGAGGCCACTGCGACCCTGCAGGTTAATTATCAGTAGCAGAGAAATGCATGATAACCATAAAAATGAAACACCATCCTTTGGTGTGTGTTCTGGGGATGTTGACGGTACTAAGTACAACGAGTGCTCTTGCCGAAAAAGACAACCTTCGTTTTCGTGGCGCGTTGGTGGCAGAACCTTGCGTTATCGCACCGGGGGACGAAGAGGTTCAGTTGGCGTTTGGTGTAATCGTCGATAAATATCTTTACCAGAATGTCCGAACGGTTGGAATGCCCTTCGAGCTGCGTCTGGCACAGTGCGACCTGAGTTTAGCCAAATCCATCTCGGTAACGTTTACGACATCGGAAGAGAGCCGTGAGCTGCCAGGGTTGTTGGTTCCCGTTGGTAACGCGAGGGGAATTGCTATAGGGCTGGAAACAGCATCAGGGCAAACCATTAAGCTTGATAAAGCGAGTGAACTTTACCCGCTGACGCAAGGCAGCAACGTGATACATCTCAAAGCTTATGTTCAGGTGGAACCACTGGCATTGGCTAACAGGTCAGTTGTGTTGGGAGCCTTTACCGCGGTGTCCACTTTTCGGTTGACGTATGAATAAGGTGGACAACATCTCCCCGATATAGGTTTTCAACCATATTCTATATTTCTGACTGGTGTTTTCTACGAGAATAATTATGGAAATAAGAAAAATTTCATTACGTATTGGGTGTCTTTTATTTTGTTTTTATACATCCATTTCTTATGGAATGCCCTCTGACTATGGTAGTGGCTATTTTAATGTGTCATCTTTCAATAATTATGAATGGCATATTGATCAGGATGGGTATGCTGTTGTCGATAAGGCCGACTTGTCGCTGCGTGTAAATACAGTGACCAATCCTTGTCTAAGTGCTTTTAATCTCGTTACTGGTATTGGCCGGTTTGTTTCTTGCCGCGTTGAACGAGAATTGTGCGGAGCCAGATGTGAATATTCAACGTTGTTTGAATCCACTAATATTAATGCGTTGTCAGTGGCCCAATTGAGAAATCTGTTGTCTGCCACGGGTAAGATGGCGTATGTCGGGTCTGCCCAGCAGGGGAGCATGATTTTTATATTGTCAGTGAGCGGCACCTCCGGGAGCTCTAACAACTATCTTCCCAAACAACGTGGAGGAGGAGGTGGTGGTGTTGAAGGTATCCCGATTACACCCGTTGAGCCGCCCACCAGTTGTTTAGCGTCAAGTACGACGCTTGATCATAAGACGTTGAGTGTCGCTGACTTGCAGGGCAATATCGCGACAGGCAACCTGACGATTTCTTGCAATAAAGCAGCCGGAGTGCGACTCAGGATTAATGGCTATAGCCACTCCAGTGGTCTGGCGTTGACTGACGACCGGTCGTTAATATCACACTTAACTCTCAACGGCGCACCGGCAGACAGCGATTTAAATGTCTCGGTACCGAGTTGGCAGGCAGCCACGGTGGTTGTCTATTCGATATTAGAAAAAACTGGAACGACGGTCACACCAGGCACTTATTCGAAAGCATTGATCGTTTTAATGACTATTGATTAGCACAGATAGAACCGCGAATTAATACTCTTTGGGTTATTAACGCTTTCCCTCATTACAATGAACGGGGATATGTATAGGTTGGGAAAGATATGCGTGTATTATATAAAATAAAGTATTGTGATAATTATTTGTTTCTACTTTTTCTTGTTGTTTTATTTTTTGTTTTTCGCTACTTCCCAAATATGGGAGGGGTGGGATTAAATCTGCCGGTGAATACATTGGTCTATGCTGCCAGCGCAAGCTTGATATTGCTCATATGGCTGCGGATGGTAAGAAGGCGGTCCATAACCATCACTTCGACGTTCCGCTATTTTTTCCTTGGCGGGATTATGTTGAGTATTCCGCTATTGTTTACGCGCCCAGAATGGTTGCCAGCTGCAGCTTGGCGAATGGCGGCGTTTTTTGCTGGCTTGGTGCTCTATTTCTCTTGGCTGCAACTCCCCTTGAACCGTCACTATCGGCGTACTTTATACGTACTGTTGTTACTGCTCGTTGTGCAACAGGCGGGTATGGCGTTATTGCAGCTGTTTGCCCCTGAATGGAGTGGTATGCCGCCGGGAGGACGCCGGGTATCTGGTGTTTTCCAGCAACCTAACGTGCTGGGCAGTTTTATCGCCACCGGGCTGGGGCTAACATTGATGCTCTATCTGCTACCAAGGAAAATGCTGGCGGTTTCGGGTTATGGACGTTATCACCGTTTGGCGCTCGCTTTGCTGTTAGTTTTACTCCCGGCATTACTGATTTGGATACAGTCGAGGGCCGCTTGGTTAGGCTCAGGATTGATGGCGTTGGGTTTCTGTTTGAGTTTCTGGCGGCATCAGCCATTGTTTTGTGCGAAGGCGGTTGGGTTAATGTCTGTGGGGTTGTTGTTGGGGATTATCGTGATGCAGTGGCAGCATAGTGAAATGCTACGCTATATCAGCCATGAGTCATCTAACCACGCGCGATTGTCGATGCTGATGGACACATTGGCAATGATAATCCGGCAACCTTTGAGCGGTTGGGGATACGGTGGTTTCGAATTCAGTTTCCAGCACTTTCGTATTAATCAGAGCCCTCCAACTGCAGTGTTGGAAATCGCTCGGCATCCTCATAACGAAATTTTGTTGTGGTGGGTTGAGGGAGGATTACTTGCTTTAGTGGGCATGGCGATGATCGCTGTGGCGGGAGGACTATTGCTGATACGAGCAATGTATAATGACCGGCAGGCATGGAGGGCTGGGCGAAGTGGAGCCGGAGAAGCAACCGCGCTCTGTTGGGTACTGGTTCCTATCCTGATTCATAGCCAACTTGAATATCCATTTCATATTTCTGCCGCGCATTGGGTACTGTTTTTACTGCTGTTAGCCACATTAGATGGCTTAACGAAAAAGCGTATAGCTTGTCGTCGGGTGGGCAGCGGAATACTGGTAAAAGGGGGAATGCTGGTTATGGCTGTGATGATCATCAGTGTGATGATCGCTGCCTTTCGGGGCGGGATAGAGCTGACGGCGGTTGAACGCAATGGTATGCGCGATATCGAACCACTGAAACAGATGTCACCATTGTCTGCGTGGGTGCATGATGAGCGCAGAGAGTTTGACCTGCAGATTAACGCTTTGATGAGCTATAACCAGACGAATGACGAGTTACTGCTGGTGGAACATGTCACTTGGGCACGGGCCTATTTGTTACGGCGCATTGATGTCAATGTCTACGCCAGCCTGATAACTATCTTACGCCACCAGAGGCGAATGGTGTTGGCTGAACGCTACCGTCTGGAGGCCGCCATGCTATTCCCCGCCGATCGACGCTTTTCTGATGAGCCTTGGTATCAGCAACAGTAATATCCAGCGTGGCTTTGAACAAAAAGCTCAGCAGGGGCTTTTATTCCCGTACTCTGGCTTGTCGTGCTTACGACTCTGAGGTTACGCGTCGTTCGCAAGATTAACCCCCCGGTTCTGGCGAGCCGGGGGGCTTTAAACGCTTAGAACGCCACGGAACCCTGCACGAAGAAGGTGCGCGGTTCACCGACGTACTTGCCGAAGTTGTTGTCGTTGGAGCGGGTGAAGTAGCGCTGATCGAACAGGTTTTTCACCCCGGCACCCAGCGTCAGGTTCGACAGCTGCGGCCCGAAGTTATACTCCCCACGCATATTCCACACCATATACCCGGCGATGTTGCCAAACTGGCCGTCGGCGCTTTCCTGCGTGACGTAATCCGGCCCGGTGCCCGGCGAGTGCTGCTTGGACTGGGCATAGCTGTCCAGATTCCACACCCAACTGCCGGTGGCGTAGCGGGTGCCGACGGTATACACCTGGCGCGAATAGAACGGCAAATCCTTACCGGCGAAGTCGCCCTTGTCAGTGCTGGCTTTAGTATAGGTGTAGCTGGTGTAGACGCTTACGCCATCCAGCGCGCGGTTCAGTTCGCTGAGATCGTAGCTGAGCGCCAGCTCGATACCCTTGTGCTTGGTGGCGCCCATGTTGGTCCAGCCGACATCGTTGCTGATGTACTGCAGCTGGTTATCGAAATCGATATAGAACAGCGTGGCCTCGGCTTTGACGATGGTGTCGTCATAACGGGTACCGAATTCATAGGTATGGGCTTTTTCCGCCGTCAGGCCCGGCGCGGGTTGGTTGCCGTTGCCGCCCTTGGTCAGCTGGAAGTACTGCATGCTGCCGAACGAGGTGTTGGCGTTGGCGAACAGCTTCCAGGCGTCGGACATGTGGTACATGACGTTCAGTGACGGCAGCGGTTCGCTGTAGCTCTTCTCGCGGCTGATGTTGTTGAACGAATCATCCACATGGGTGCGGATGCTTTCATAGCGCAGGCCCGGCGTAACCGTCCAGTTGCCGACGTTAATGGTGTCGTCAATGTACAGTGCGTGGGCTGCGGTGCCGCCGGAGGTGTGCTGATAGTAATCCGGCGTTTCCGGCGTAGAACCGATATCTGTCGGGTTGTACCAGGCTGAACGGGACGCTTTTTCATCCATGGTTTCGTTCAGGTAGCGGTAGCCGAGGGTGATCTCGTGCGCCATGTCCCAGAAACGGAAGACCTGCGAGTAGCTGGGTTCGATCGCCCAGGTGGAGTAGTGGCGCGGGTAAGACACCATACGTTTCATCCCGGCGTTTTTACCGGTGCCTTCCGATTCGATGCTGCTGCCGCGATAGCTGTCGGTGAAATACGTCAGCACTTCGAACTGCTTGTCGTCTTCCTGGTGCTTATATTTGAACGACATGTCCTTGCGGCGGCCTTCGAACTGGTCCCACGGACGGGTCGACTGGAACGGATTTTGCGCATACTGCGCGCTGCTCAGCCCGCCCGGCATACCGGATTTTGCATCGTAATAGTGGAAATTGGCCAGTAACTCATCACGATCGGTAAACGCATAGCGCGTTTTCAGCATGAAATCGTCGATGTCGGTATTGTCGTTGTTGTCGCGATAGCCCTGGCCGTGCAGGCCGGAATACAGCAGCTCTGCACCGAAACCGTTGTCGGCGGTGCCGCCGAGCGAGGTGCTGGTCAGGGTTTTCAGGCCGCCGTGGCTGGCCCCCTGGGTCTGGACGCTGGCCGCGCCACCGAAGGTTTTCGGGATGTCCTTGGTGACGAAGTTAATCACGCCGCCGACGTTTTGCGGCCCGTAACGCACCGCGCCACCGCCGCGCACCACGTCAACCGATTGCAGGCTGCCAATCGACAGCGGTGCCATCGACAGCTGTGGCTGACCGTAAGGCGCGACCGCCAAGGGGACGCCGTCCATCAAAATGGTGGAGCGAGGTGAAAGGCGCGAAGTCAGGCCACGTACGCCGACGTTGAGCGAAATATCGCTGCCGCCGGTACCGTTGCTGTCGCGCACCTGCACGCCAGGCACGCCGCGCAGGGTATCGGCAATGGTCTGATCGCCTTGTTCATGCATTTGTTGTTCGGTCACGATGGAACGTGCGCCGGGGTGGTTGAGCAACACCGAACTGGTATCCGGGTTATCCAGCCAGTTGCCGACGACGGTAATAGTGTCGGCTGGCGCATCATTTTGAGATTTATTATCAGCAGCAAGGACTGGCATTGCCATGGCAACGGAAGCCGCCAACAGCGAAAGACGAAAAAGAATTGACATAATAATGCCTTAAAAGTTTCGAACCCGGATGTGTTTTTTTAGAAATGACAATCTTAATGATAATTATTGGCAAGTAAATAGCTTTGTTGCGGAATAATTCAACCGGTAAGCAAGTGGCGGGGAAAGGTGTCGGAGCCCGGCCGGCGGGCCCCGAGCGGGGGTTATTTTGCAGTGACCCAAAACACGCCGCTGTAATCCAGCGCGGTGAATTTATGGTGCACCATTTCAATATCCGCTTGCGGATCAATATCTTTAAATAAGTCCGGGAGCAGGAATTTAGCGATGGCCTCGACCGCAATAAAATTCAGCGGCGTGTCATAGAACTGGTGGTAAATCGCCATCACGCGTTTTTCCTTTACCGCCTTCAGCACGTTGAGGCCGGTGCGGTTCATCAGTACCGCCAGCTTTTTCTCTGTGGTGGCGGTATCGGTGGCATAGCCCAAGGGAACCGCCAATGTACCTTTATGACCGCGGCTCCAGTCGGCGCCGGTCATCAGATAGAAATCCGGGTTGCTGGCGATCATCTGTTCCACGTTCACCTCACCGCCCATTTCCGGGAACAGTTTACTGCCGATGTTGTTGCCGCCGGCGGTATCGATAAATTGGCCAAAGCTGCCCTTGCCGAAGGTGTTGCAGCACTGCTCGCCTTTCATGCCGGCGCTGCGTTCGATAAACACGCTGGGGCGCTGTTCCGGCTTCAGCGTAGCCACCCGCTGGCGTACCAGATCCAGACGTTGCTGGTAGAGCTGGATAAAGGCGTCGGCATTTTGCTGCTCGTCAAACACCTTGCCCAACAGTTGCATGCTGGCGACGGTGTTGGTCAGCGGCTGCTGACGGAAGTCGATAATCAGTACCGGGATGCCGATTTTTTCCAACTGGGCCAGCACGCCGCTGTCCTTCAGCTTGCTCAGCAGGCCGATGTCGAAAATGATCAGATCCGGCTTACGGACAACGGCGCTTTCTACGCTGAAATCGCTGACGTAAGGGTTATCGAAGGTGGGGATCTGCATCACCTGCGGGAATTTTTTCGCGTAGGCCTCCACCAGATCCGGTGCCTTCACCTTCAGCGAGTTATCCCAGGCGATGATATTTTTCAACGGCTCCTGCGGATGCAGGATATTCAGTGCCAGCAGCGCGCGGGCATCGGCCAGGATCACCCGTTGGGAGGGCTGCTGCAGGGTGACTTCTCGACCCGCGACATCGGTGACGACGATCGGTGCGGCCTGTACGGCGCTGACCATCAGCAGGGCGCAGGCGGCCAGCCAACGGCTGGCTTTGGCAATAAGAACGGCAGGCATGGAGATCCTTGGGCATGGGGTGTTGAATAAAGAGGCTAATGATAATCCATATCCTTTCGCTTTTTGAACACCCCCGTGCGGATATCTTAGGCTTTGCCCATTAGCGGATCGCTGACGCTGTGCTCGCCGCTTTCCAGTCGCCCGGCCATGCGGCGTTGCCAACCGTCAGAAGCCTGCAGTGAAATATCGTACCAACCTCCGCTGGACCTGGCGTCAAAGGCCTGCTGGTGGCGCTCTCCTGCCGGCAGCTCAATCGACCAGGGGCCGTTTTGCGTATAAGGGCAGCGGGCGATAGTCACGGTTATAGCCTGGCGGGTGGGGTTAGTGAGGGTTAATGACAAGTGGTCGCCTTGCGGCGTCAGGCGGACTTGCGGCTGCGGTTGCCCAATGGCACCGCGCAGTTCACGATGAAAGCCGTTCGGGCCCAGCAGCCACAGGTGATACTGGTTCGTCACGGACCAGTTATCGCTGAGCGCTTTGCCGGCCTCGACGGTATAGCGCCGTGGGATCTGGTTCAAATCCAACCGGTCGTAAACGTGAAATACCACCCCCTGTGCCCCGGTGTTGTACAGGTTGAGCGTCAGTAATTGCTGGCCGGGGGAGAGAGTTTCTTCAACATGCAATTGGTAAGGCAGGGCGCGTGAAGGGCGCGCCAGCCGTGCCTGATGCGGCAACTGTTGTTTGTCTGCTGCCGGCAGAGGCACCTGCGGCAATTGCTCCTGCCGTTGGCGCAGGCTGTCGGCGGAATGGCGGCTGGTGGCGGGCAGATTGGGCAAGGTTTCCCCGTTGGGATCGACAAAGTTGAAGGCCGAAGTGAGATCGCCACATACCGCGCGTCGCCAGGCGCTGATATTGGGCTCGTGTACCTGGAAGCGCTTCTCGAGAAATTGCAGCACTGAAGTGTGGTCGAACACCTGTGAATTAACCCAGCCACCGCGGCTCCAGGGCGACAGCACCAGCATGGGCACACGCGGGCCGGGGCCATAGATGCGGCCGTCCGGCGGCGGTTGTTCCTGTGAACCTGGCGGGGCGACATGCTGAAAGATTTCACTGTCGAACGGCACCGTCGATTTACCGGCGAAGGTGCCATCTTCACGCAGTGACGGTGCGGAGGGCGACGGCATATGATCGAAGAAGCCGTCGTTCTCGTCGTAATTGACCAGCAGCACGGTTTTACTCCACACCTCGGGATTCTCCGTCAGCGCATTGAGGATCTCCTGGGTAAACCACCCACCCTGCACCGGGCTGGAAGGCCCGGGGTGTTCCGAGTAGGCCGCCGGAGCGATGATCCAGCTTACCTGCGGCAATTTGCCTTGCTGCACGTCGGCGCGGAAACCGGCCAACATGGCCTCTAAATCGTTGCCGTCCGCCGCCGGCAGCGTATTGCCATTGCCTTTGTATAACGGCGCTTCGGCGTTCAGCTCGTCGTGGTAGTGGACAAAGGCAGTAAAGTCCTTCGGCGGCTGCGCCGGATTGCCCACTTTCACGCTGGCCGCACGGTACTGACGGAACCCCGCCAAAGGATTGTCGGTGAAGTTATCCGGTAAAAACTGGTAGACCTTCCAACTGACGCCGCTGGCTTCCAGCCGTTCGGGATAGGTTTGCCATTGGTAGCCTACGTCGGGTGGGCCTGGGCTGTCCCATTCGTTGACCACTACGGCGACCTCGGCTGCCGTCGGGCCGTTAGTGCCGGTCCAGTGGAACAAGCGATTGGTGTTAGTGCCGGCGTGGATCGAGCAATGATAGGCGTCGCACAGGGTGAAGGTTTCGGCCAGGGCAAACTGGAAGGGCAGCTCATGCCGACGGTAATAACCCATCGAGGTCGGCGTTTTGTAGGTTGGCCAGGCGCTCATGCGGCCGCTGTCCCAGGCAGCTTGCTCATCCACCCACGAGTGCGGCGTGCCGCTCACCCGCTGGGCATTGCCACGTTTGCTGTCCAGATGGTAAGGCAGCACCAGTCGATCTTCCCCTTGCTGTTGCCAGACGTGACGGTTGTCGGGCAAAGGAATGGTCATGCGATCGCTAAAGCCGCGTACGCCGGACAGCGTGCCGAAGTAATGGTCGAAGGAACGGTTTTCCTGCATCAGGATCACCACGTGTTCGACATCGTTGATGGTGCCGGTGCGGTTATTGGCTGGGATCGCCAAGGCTTTGCGGATCGACGCGGGTAACAGTGAAAAAGCCGATCCGATGGCGGCAGCCCGCAGTATTTCTCTGCGCGAAAAGTCAGGCATGCGTCGTTAAACTCCCTGAGGTTTGCTTTGAAGATAGTTGCTAACGACGGTAATAGCGAAAAATAACAAGGAGATGAACAGGGGAAAAATAATGCCCCGCATGGGGGCATTGATGGGGAAGCTTATTGTCGGATCAGACGACCGAGGGTTGGCGCCGATTCGAAGTCGCTACGGAACGGGTTGATGTCCAGGCCGCCGCGGCGGGTATAGCGGGCAAAAACGCTGAGCTTTTCCGGTTGGCAGCTTTGCTTGATGTCGTTGAAAATGCGCTCGACACACTGCTCGTGGAACTCGTTATGCTGGCGGAAGGAGATCAGGTAGCGCAGCAGGCGCTCGCGATCGATTTTCCGGCCCTGATAGTGGATCACCACGCTGCCCCAGTCCGGCTGGTTGGTGACCAGACAGTTGGATTTCAGCAGGTTGGACGACAGGGTTTCGGTCACGATGTCCCCATGTTGGTCTGCTGCACCGTGCAGATATTCCGGCTTAAAGTCGAAATCATCGACGGCAATATCCAGATCGTCGATATTGATGCCCGGCAGGCTATCGATCTGCGGCGAATATCCGTCCAGACCCGGATAGAGCTTAACCCCAACCTGGCCGTTTGCCGCTTGCGACAGGTCTTTTTGCATCGCGGCACTCACCTGTTCCACGCTGTCGAAGCGTGTCTGGTTAAAGCTGTTGAGATAAAGTTTGAATGACTTGGACTCGATCAGGTTGGTGGAAGAATGGGGCAGGGTGAATTCACCAATGCCCACCACCGGCTTGCCTTTGGCGTTGAGCCAGGAAAGCTCGAAGGCGGTCCACAGATCAAAGCCGCTGAACGGCAGGTTTTGTTCATCTACACCGATCAGATCCCGACCGCGTGAGCGTGGCAGGGCCTCGAGCAATTCGGGAGCGTACTGGTCCGGATAATCGGAGTTTGCGCCAAGATGGGTGATTTTATCTTGTTTTTTGATATGCATATTCATTGCTCCTTGCATGATCGGTATTGATATAGCGGTTAAACAGGCTGCGAGCGGCGTAAATCGGCCCGACACCCACCAGGGCGTAGACCACCTTGATCAAGAATTGTGACAGGATCATGGTCTTGATGATATCCCAGCTCAGAACGTTGTAGAACGCCAGCGTGCAAAACACCACGCTATCGATGGCCGAGGCGACCACGGTGCTGGTGATCACGCGCACAAACAGGTAGCGGGAGTTGGTCAGCTCTTTGATTTTGCACAGCAGGTAAGAGTTGACGTTCTCGGAGATTAAATAGGCCGCAGACGACGCCACCAGGACCGCCATGATGCTGTGGACGATGCCGTCATAGGTCTTGCTGAATTCCCATTGCGGAATACTGGGTACCAAGGTGGTGACCCAGACGCCCAGCACGAAAATCAGGTTTGCCATAAACGAGATGATGATGGTGCGCCTGGCCAGTCGCAGCCCGTAAAACTCGTTCAGAATATCCACCAGGATAAAGGTGAGGGGGTAAATAAAAATCGCCGGGGGAGTGATGAGGTTCAATGCGGGAATTTGAATCGGTTTGACGCCACACAGGGTTGAGAAGATATAAATCACGCTGAGTGCGACGGTAATGATCAGATAGGCGTACCACGATCGTTCATGGCGATCGCTGAGCTCATAGGCGGTTTGCTGCTGATTGTTACCGTAGATTTTGCGGTACAGCGCCTGCAGCTCATGCCGGCTCAGATCTTCCGATATTTCGCTGTCGGCCAGCTCATTGAGCCCCATGGTGATGGTTTTGCCGGTGGCCAATATCATGACATTGGCGGCGAGGGTGCCATGCCGGGTAAAGCCCAATAGCTTGAACTTTTGATTCGGTTCCATTTATAGCCGTTCTCCAAAGATATAACCCAGGAATTGCACGGTATCCTGATGATTTTTTTCCATGCAGTAATCTTCTTTGTCGTTAACCACAAAGAAGCCATTTTTTCCCGAGTGATACAATAAAGGCGAATCGCAAACCAGCACCGGCGGGCGTTTTATAATAATCACCTCGCCTGGAATAAATGAACCTTTTATTTCGGTCTCTATTTTCATTGCTACCATATTTGACTCATCGCCGAAGAAATAAGTCAAAGGGAACTCCGTTACCAACTGACCGACTTTCCAACCGGCAACTGCTAAAAAACGCGACTGAGGAATAACGGGCACTGCGGACGGGTTTTTATTGCCTTCGGTAGAGAGCGTTTCATTGAGCAGTTCCAGCTTGGCCAGATCATAATCTTCGATCTCTTCACAGGAAACGCCAAAGAAATCTGAAATCCGATTGATGGTGGCCTGCTGCACGTTGTTAACCCGGCCGTCGAGAATTTTATAGATGGTGGTACGCGTCAGGCCAGTGCGGTTAGAGAAGGATGCTTTAGTTTCGCCCCGGGTGCGCATCAGATATTCAATATTCTTAATGATGTTGATTTTGCGCTGCGCGTTAGTGGTCTTCATAAGCATTCCTTACAATATTCTGGCCGGCATTACTATATCGCACGCGCCGACATTGTCCAGAACTGACGCTGAGGCTGGGGTGGTAACCGGCTGATTAATCATTGGAAATGGGCTTTGATCTCTCACGTATCATGCCAACTGATGCTTTTATCATGATGAGTAAAATGTAAAACAAAGGTAATTAAATATAAATCAATTGGTTAGGTTTAAGACTGGAGAAAGTGGACACAAAAGTGGGTTTTGTGTCTACTTTTGTGTTGACCACGGTGGTTTCCGTGAGCTACTGTTCATCCACACTGAAGTGTTTCTTGACGGTCAAAACGGTTAATAAACGATTGTCTGACAACTTCTATAATAAAAAGCTCGGGGAGGGAGGCGTTTCCATTCTCTGGGTATTAAAGGATGTTTTAGCTACCGACACCAGGGATCCCCATTACGTCTTCTGTTTTACCTTCGCAGTAAAAAACCCGCTTTCATATTGATGCCAGTCGGCTTTTTAGCCGACCGATATCAATTTGTTGCGCCTAAAAAAGGTGGCGACAACTTAATCAAACACCCTTTCTGTACCGATTACCCCCACTCCCCAGCGCGGGAGAGTAGGGATATCAATCAGCTTTGCGCAGGCGCAGGTTTCTGAGAACGGCTCATGGCCAACTTAAATACCCAATAGATCAGGCTGGCAGCCAGCAGAGAGTTGATGGTCGGCACGCCCCACTCAGTCACCAAGCCGACAATGCTGCCGACGATGCTGGCGATGATCGCCGCCCAGCCGATAGTCGGCGTCTGGTCCGGCAATTTCCCTTCGCGACGGCTCTCGTCGAGAATTTTACGGTGAGTACGCAGCAGATAATAATCCACCAGCATGACGCCGATAATCGGCGGGAACACCACGCCAAGCACCGTCAGGAAGTCGACGAAGCGGTCGAGGATCCCCAGTACCGACAATGTGGTGCCCAGCACGCCGATCACCAGGGTGGTGGCGGTGTACTTCAGTCTTTTGCCCGTCATGCCTTCGACGGCGTTAACGATGCCTAGCGAAGAGGAATACAGGTTGAGGTCGTTAACCCTGAGGGTAGAAAACACCACGACCAGCAGGCCTGCACCACCGGCGACCTGTGACATGATGGTGACCACATCCGCCGTGCCCAGCGTTTTGGCGATCAGTATCGCCAGCCCGTTAACCACGAATTCCCCGGCAATGATGGTGAAAATGGTGACGCCAAAGACATGCTTGCCGTTCCTGGAGTAGCGCGTCAGATCCGGCGTCATCAGGCTGGCGACAATCGCACCGCCGACCACGATAGTGATACCGGCGCTGATCGACAGCGGTTCGCCTGGTGGTACCAGTTGAATAATTTCAGGCAGATTGTGGCCGGTGAGGGTGATGATGGAGATATAGGCCACCAGCATAATAAACATCGGTACCGCAATCCTGGCGGCGATACGCAAGGCTTTAAAGCCGAACGCCACCAGAATGGTCAGCAGGGTGCCGGACAGACCGGCCGCCAGGCCAAAGCCCAGCTTGTTCCCCAACGCGAAATCCAGCGACTTGGCGAAGATGGCGTTTTGAATGCCAAACCAGCCCAGCAGGCTGACGGCCACTACCACCCCGATCAACACCGATCCGAGTCGCCCAAAGCCGCACCAACGGGCCAACAGGCTGCCGGAGATCCCTTCGCGCATGCCCGCCAGGCCCAGGCCATAGGTCACCACGCCAAAGATCAGGCTGCCGATGAAAATGGCGGTAAATGCATCGAGCAGCGTCATGGAGTGGCCGAGTACGGCACCGAGCATAAACTGATCGAGCGCGGTCAGCATGCCCATATGCACTATGGCTACGCTTAAAAACGAGACTCTTTTATCCTGAGGTACCCGGGTTAACGGATAGTCTTCGATTTTGATCACGGTGAGGTATTCCTTGCTATTTAAATAAACTGGATGCCTTTAGCTATCAGGCGATCGGGAATGTAGCTGTCCAGCTGAGCATATTTGCAAAATTCCTCAAACTGCTGCTGTGTGTGGACATCAGATTTTTGATAAATGTTATATATTCTATTTTCTATGGTCTTATTGCTGATGTTATATATTTTGGCGATTTCTTTCACCGACAGCCGTTGCAGCATTAAAAATATAACGTCCAGCTCAGCCCGGGTAAAAATGGTGCTGTTGGTTTCTGTGGTCAGTACGCTGGGTTTTTGATGGTTGATATAGTTAAGCGGGGATAAGGTGTTAAGCGGTTTGGCGTTCCACATTACCCCGAAGACTTCTTTCTTGTCGTTGTAGATAGGCAGTTTTTCGCTGATAAACGGTGTCAGGCTGTCTTTCCCGTACCAATAATGTGTTTCTATCACGGCAACCCGATCCCGCGAGATCTCGGTCATTTTGTCATGTTCAACAAAATCGGCTGCAGATTCGGCCCAGTCGGCGGGGAACTCGTCGTCTCGCTTACCGGCTATATCAAAATTTAATGGCGTATTGGTATAGAGGTAGGCGGCCCGGTTCATGTAAAGATGACGGGATGCCAGGTCCTTGATGCCCCATGGCTCACTTAAGTGCTCCATCATGGCAATCAGGCCTTTCAAATAGAATTCATTACTTTTATCGGGCGAATCCATTCTGACCTCACCGACTGGAATTGGGTTAAATCTTTTTCGCCAGGTAGTGACGCGTATGCTGTTTGGCATAGTCGCCTAAGTTGCCGTAAACCTGATAGCCCAATTTTTCATAAAAGCCGCGGGCCTGAAAATCGAAAGTATCGACATAGGCCATGTGGCAACCGCGTTTCTTGGCCTCTTCTTCGGCCTGTACCATCAGTTGACGGCCATAACCGCTTTTACGGTATTGGTCGCTGACCCAAAGATACTGCACTTCAAGCCCGCCCCACCAGGTTCTGGCAACCAGTCCGGCAACGATTTTACCCTCGTCATCGGTGACGGTCAGGAATAAGGGGTGGATATCGACGGGTTCAATTTTGGCGTTGTGGGCCCAAAGACTGTCAATCACAAATTCTTCGTCTTTCGGGTTCGGTTGGTCGGTAATATTGATATTCATCGTTATAATATAATTCCCTGTGATAATTATTAGGCGGTGCAATCAAACGGAGGTTACTCCAACCGGTTTAACTATCACTTTTCATAATGTATTACAAGGGTGGTTTTCACCCGTTCCCGTCACGTACTCAAGGGGCTATATTAGCTGCGACAGGGCCAGAAAATAACGTAATACGCGGTAATAAATAGCCTTTGGTCCTGCTCAGTCTATCTATTCCTATTGTGCCTCACCAGGGCCCCATCCAGGAAATACATTAGCTATTCAGGCTCCACCGGTAGAGCAAGTTAACTTGCCAAAGGGGAGCCGCCGCGTACAGCCTTTTCCCGAAACCCGCTTTTAAACCCTTATTTACCCGCCGCTTCGCCTTTGGTTATGCCTGCCAAAGCCGGCGGTATGGCCGCACCGAACATTGCCCCATGGTCTAAACCGGGCCATTCCCGATAGTCAACCTTAAGTCCGTCAAGTGTCGCCAGCCGTGTGGCCAGGCCATGAGCCGCATCTGCGGGTAACTGACTCTGCCTGATAATCGGCGGGGCTTCACGCATTTTCTCCGCACCGCCGATCCACAACTGCAAATGGGCGGACAAAGACGGATGCCTATCCATAACACGTTGCGCTTCTTGCAGGATAAAGCCTTTCCCCCACCACAGCGAAGGTTCCACCGCGATGTAATTCTGGAAAGTAGCAGGTTGGGTTAACAGAGTATGCAGAACGAAAAGGCCACCATAAGAGTGCCCCCACAGCGTTTGCTGCTGCGGGTTAACGGTGACCTGAGCGGCAACGGCAGGCTTAATCTGGGTTTCGATCAGTTTAAGGAAAGCGTCTGCACCGCCATGGGGCTGCTTTCCTGAACCTTGTTGCGAAGCCGGTGTGTAGTCGTAACTGCGGCCTCTGGAGTCGATACGCAGATCGTTGTCATAGCTGAGTAGCACCAGAACCGGCGGCTGTTTTTGTACGGCAAGCTGAGCCAGCAACTGGGCGTTCAACTCCATCAATACTGCGTTGCCGTCCAGGAAGTAGATAACCGGATAGCCGCCCAAGGGCGGAGCAATGCGCGGTTTTATTATGCGGACACGATAACGGCGCTGACCGTCCGCCGAAGTGAAGCGCAGATCGCTGAATTGATAATCAGGCGATTTTGAATCGACCAGGGTTGTGCCGATTTTACGTTCCAGATCGGGCCTGGCCTGCGCCAGCATGGGGGAGCCAACGCCGATAATCAGCGCGATAACGAGGGTGAGACAGCGACGATAAGACGATGGCATGCTGGATTCTGTTTATCAAGAAAAGGGGATATTAGCATTTATGTTGGGAAGCAAAAAACCTGTCTTTCGACCCTATCTTTGCATAGGAAGCCGACCTTGGACGGCCGGCGTTAGCGGTGGTTGTACCATCATCCTGTAAAAGAGGTGTTGGCCGGGGAGGAAATTCCTTTAAGGAGCTAAACCCCGGCCAACTCTGACATCAGTCAGAAGTGCATTTTAGAAAAGATATTTCACGCCAAGCGCAGCCTGGGTGTCGCTGTAGCCTGTATCCCCCATTTGTTGCCCAATGTTTGCCCACAGATTCAGATTGTTACCGAGTCGCCCTTCCACACCTGTTTTTATTTCGCCGATGTGGCGAGTGCCGGCCATAGAGACCCTGGTGTCATCCAGGGTTACGCCGAAGTTTTTACTGTTATGGAGCCAGTTGGCTTCGACAAAGGGTTGGAATGTCCGATCTTTACCTTCGTCGATAGCGCTGTGCCCTTTAAGGTACGCCTTGACGCCAAGACGGGTACGGATGTTGTTTTGCCCGTCGCCCTGCACGCGAGTTCCATTGGATTCGGTATGTTCCTTCGCTTTCACGCCCATCCAGGTAACCTGAGCCTGAGGTTGTAACCAGAAGGTTCTGATCATGCCCTGGCGGCTCTTGCTTTCACCGAGAAGGAAGCTGTAACCGCTGGCTAATGATGCGGTAAATCCACGGGATTTATATTTCTCGGCGTTGAGGTTATCGCCATTCACTTCGTTGTTAAACCATTGGTATTGCAGCCAGCCATCCATGTAAAGACCAGACTTATTTGCCGCATTCGCATACCAGGTGCTGTAAATGCCGGTGGAGTAGCCATCAATGTTCCCACGTGAGCCGTAGCCGGTAACTGATGAGTGTGTATGGCTTTTCTGGTTGGCATAGCCTGACATTACACCGAGGTGGTAACGATTAAGTCCGTCAGTGCTCCACTGAGCGAGATCGGCACCCAACTGCACCACATAACGGTTGGCCTGAGTCTTGTTCTGACCATCAGCCATCTGGCTGCGTTGATGCCCACCCTGATTACGCAACCACATGCTGGTCACTTTTTTCTCACCGGTAAGCACGTCGGTGTACTGAGTTTCACCCAAACGGTCGTGCAGCGAGAGAGTAAATAGCGTATTGGCGGCCAGCATATTCGTGGCATAGCTGCCTGCTTCTGGGCGGAAGATATGCTCAGTGGGACGTTCTGGTTCCAGAGGGTATACCGGCGAAATCGGTTTTGCGGGGTCCCCCGGTATTACAGGCTCTGCTGGCGTTACAGGTTTTTCCTGCGTCCCAGGGTCTACAGGGGGGATAACAGGTTTTTCTTCCGATATGCCGGGGGAGACAGGGTTTGTCTGCGTGCTGGACAGATACCAGTTTTTGTTTTTCTTCACCAACTCGTAATCATAGGCACCGGCAGCAATACGTCCTGTTTTGGTGAAAACGCCTTCAGACTTTCCGCCGACGGAAATCAGCTCAATGCCTTCGACAGTTTGTGCGCCGCCGCCGGCCTTATTTACCTGAACGTTTGAATTACCCGCCGAGTCACCGGTGATCACCAGCCGGTCCGTTTGCGACTTATCGTCACCCAGCAGGGTATTGAAGATCAGAGTGCCATTGTTACCGGTGTAGTTTTGGGTGGTGAGTGTTTTAAACTGCCCGCCGGTCGGGGGTGAGAAGGCAAGGGTGCCTGCGTTGCTGACAGATTGTGATACGGTTGAATTACCGGTTACCGTCCATACGCCGCCTTGGTCGAGGGTCATATTAGTGGCATTTTTGGCTGCCCCGGTAAGCGTGGCATCTTCCAGCCTGACCGATACCACGTTTTCTGGGGCGGCCATGATATCACCATAGAGGCTGGATTTTTGTGCAGTGAGATTGACAACGCCATGTTCACCGGGATCTGCGTCAAAGGAGGTAATCAGCAGGCCGCTGCCGGAGCGTGGGGCAATGACATTTTTAAACGTCACATCCAACGCGGCTCCGTAGGAAATCAGAATACTCCCCAGGGAAGACTTCAGCGTGCTGTCAGTTATGCTGACAGTACTGACATCATTATCTTTGGATAGTGTGTCTCTATTGGCAAAAATAACAGCGGCATTTTTCCCTTCTGTCTGGATTTGAGTATTAGTGGTGGTCATCCGGCCGCCGTTATATATGATCAGGCCGTGAGCGAGTTCACCGGTTGTTGTTATACTTCCGCCAACCAGAGTTATTTCTCCTTTGTTGCCGGCACCGGCACCTACAGAATTGAGCCCCTGTGTTTCTATGGCCACATTAATTGCAGATGCAGATGAGCCTTCATCTGCAGCTCCTATCCCGAGGCTTTTGTCACCGAAAGTTTTTATCGTACCGCCGTTGATGGCGACTTTGCCGCTTTTATAGGCCACCGCGCCATATGAGGCATTTCCGGTTGTTTCGGTGTTTACGTTAAACGTCTCAATAGCAGCACTATTATCCTTGGCCAGGATCCCCACGCTTTCTTCACCGGCGGTTTTTATGCTGCTATCACGAACAGTGACTTTGGCATTATTCAGAGCCACTGCCCCTACAGAGTTGTCCCCGGTGATTTCGATGGCTAATTTAGCAACCTCAGCGGATGATCCCGTATCAGTAACGGCAATACCGTGGCTGTTTATATCTGTGGTTTTTATCGTACTGCCGTTGATGATGAGCTTTCCGCTTTGATATGCGGCTACACCATAAGAATCCTTACCTGTTGTTTCTATACTGGCATCGGAGATTTCAATGGATGAATCAGCATCTTTGACATAGACCCCATAACTTTTGTCTCCTGTGGTTTTTATACTCCCGGCGCTGACGATGGTTTTCCCGCCCTGGTAAGCTGCCGCACCATAGGCTTCTTTACCACTTGTTTCTACGGCGACATCAGATGCCTTAACGGAACTGTCGACGCCAACTGCCTGGAGCCCATCGCTCATCTCACCCGCAGTTTTTATACTGCCGCCGCTCAGGGCTACTGTCGCAGCATCCTGAGCCATAGCCCCTTTTGTGCCATTTCCTCTGATATCCAGCGTGGTGCCCGTGGTGCTGATAGTCGAACCGTTACCAGACGCCATAAGCCCAGACCCCATATTTCCAAGGGTGGTAATACTTCCATCCGTCAGTGATATATGCGACTGGTCAAGGGCAATCACCCCAGTTTTATAATCTGAATTAGCGGTAAGTACAGTTATATTTTTTCCTGTGATAGAACTATCCTTTCCAGAGGAAATAATGATATCGAATGTTTTGTTCTCTACATCGATTTGCTTACCATTATTGACAATAAGCATTTCTGCCAAAGCATTCGGCAGGCCAGGTAAAAAACACGAAGTGCCTAGTATTAATGCGCCATTAATGGCGTAAGATATTCTTTTAACTTTAAAACTTAACATGGTATTAACGTCCCTTATGTTAACATATATATGATTGATATTTTATTTGATTGAGGGAGAGTTGGCCGAAGAATAGGGTGGTAATGCATTTGTTTTTTGAGGCTGATTGTTATCTCTCTCAGTATCTAACATGGCTAAAATAGCTCAGCTTGAAACTGGGGTAAAGCTTTCAGTTCTGATTTTTATTGATTATTGAAAGTGGGTTAGACTATTTGATGTTATTTGTTTTTGTTATGAATTAATATGTAATGTACTTACTGCTTATGTTTTTTATTTTCTATGTATTTTTATTTAAAGTCAAAGGGTTGTGGTTTTTGTTTTGGGTTTATGAGAGCCTGGGTTACCGGGGGCTTAACGTTGAAAACTAAAATATTCTGGTATAATTTTGATTGAATTAATAATTAATTGATTTATAAGAAAGTAGAATTACTTATATCATGCTTTAAATAAATAATATGAATGTTTACTACTGTAATTATAATTTTATAGCGCGTGATATATGAGAGGTAATGTAATCATTTAAATAAGCTATTTAAGAATGGTGATTGTTCCTTCCTGTGGGGGAATAGCGTTGGCCCGCAGGGTGAGGCCTCTGGCCGAATAATCGAACGTGTTCGATGAAGAGTCCT